>QFCS01006513.1_pt1 | contig 96388 bp, 94 predicted proteins | sample 3576561 | NCBI WGS metagenome assembly QFCS01 | reverse complement strand
GATATCGACCACCGGCGCCGGAGGCCGTTCCATCGCCAGTGTCGCCCGCCGGTTCCGCTTCGCTCCACCTGCGGCCAACACTGGCGATGGACGCGTCAATGCACTAACAATCCCAGCGGACCACTCGGTGGGGGCCGGTCAGGCGGCGGCGAGGCGCGTCCCATGGTGCAGCTTCCGCCTGCGGCGCCCGCTGCTAAAGCGTCGACGTCGGCGGCATCGGCGCCCGCGGCCGCCAGCCTTTCGGCCACCGTCGGCGGTTATACCTATGACTGGACCGCGTTACAGTCGGCAATCGACGCTGATACCGAGGTCGATAACGGCTATTTCATCGTCGGGAATGCTTCGGATCCCGACTATCTCTTCGCTTACGAGAAGGGCAGCTTTGGTATCGATCGGGTGACCCCGCTTGCGTCGGCCTCCAAATGGTTCGCCGGCGCGCTGGGGATGCGCATGGTGCAGGCTGGCATCGCGACGCTCGACGATCCGATGCGGCCGCCGCTTGCCTTCTGGACCACGATCGGAACGAAGAAGGATGTCCAACTCAAGCATGCGCTGTCGATGACGTCGGGCTTCAATGCGAGCCCGCTCGTTGGCGGCTGTCAGCTGCTTCCGGCCATGACGCTCTACAATTGCGCGAAGAGCATCCACGATTTGCGCTATGATATTTTGCGCCCGGGCAACGCGCCCGGCGCGCAATATAGCTATGGACCGCACGGCCTTCAGGTCGCCGCTGCCTATCTGGAGGCAAAGGATATAAGCATCGCGCCCGGCACGTCACCGGCACGCCAGCGCAATTTTCACGAACTGTTCGCGCAGCATGTGACGACCCCGCTCGGGATGACGAGCACGACCTGGTATGACCCTGCGGGAAGCGCTCCCACCAACCCGTGGGTCGCGGGCGGCGCCTATTCGACGCCGCGCGACTATGCGAAACTTCTGCGTGCCTTCCTTGGCGGCAGCTTTATTACCGATATGACAAGCTTCACCCAGCAACGTACCGCAGGCTTGCCGCGCGTTTTCGTGCCGGCGAGCGCGGGCAATTGGGAATATGCGCTCGGCTCCTTTGTCGAATGCGACACGCCTTCGGCCTGCGCGACGTCCAAGATCAATTCCTCACCGGGTGCCTATGGTTGGACCGGCTGGATCGATCGCGAGACCGGCTATTACGCTTTGATCGCCACCGAAATATCGAGCGGAGGCGACCGGAAAGGCGTCGAGCTCGAACAGGTCATGCAGGATCTGATCGAGGATGCGATCGCGAATCGCACCCCGGCGCCCTGACCTGACCCAGCAGTCTAGTCACGCAGCACAGGAGAACTTGATCTCCATGCGCTGCGTGGCTGGCCTGTCGGACTAGGCAAAGTCGACGGCTCAAAGGCGAGCGGCCAAACCCGCGTGTGACCGGCAGGGAGCCGATTTGACTGAATGGCCGATGCGCGGCCGTCCGGTCGTGGGTTCGGCCTAGGGACACGTCGCCAAAAAGCGTGTCGCTGCCGCCACTGCCTCGGCTCCGAAAGCTGCTGGGCATGCATCTGGCCGCGCAGATTGGCTCGCCTCGGGCGGTTATCAGGCGACGTAGGCCCCTCTACCACTCGCCACCAAGGTTCCGTCTGCGGCTAGGATCCGGGTAGCCGCGACGCTTATCTGCCGCCCTAATTTCACCGGGCTGCCGATCGCGCGAAGCGGCCCCAGCTTGGCCGGTCGGTGAAAATCCACATGGAGGTCCGCCGTCGCCCGCGCAGCACCCCCCATCGCGATGATCGTATAGAGGCCGGTCAGATCGATCAAAGCCGATACGATGCCACCATGCGCCGCGCCGACCGTCGGATTTGAGATGATTTCGTCTCGCCAAGGCATGGAGATCACCAACTCGTTGGCGCCGACCTCAGCGATGCTGAGCCCGAGCCAGCGGTGAAAAGGGGCCAGCGCCAATAGGTCACGTAATTCCTCAAGCCCCGGGACGGCGGGGGCATTCATGATTTCATTTCCGCTTCATGGATGCCGAGCAAAAACTCTAGGATCGATTGCCCGAAAGCGTCGTTCTCGTCCCCCACCACCATATGAGTCGCATTCGCAATGTCGCTATACGCCATATGAGGGACAAGGCCCTGGAAATGCTTGACGGCTTCCAGCGAGACGAGATCGCTTGACCCGCCGCGGATCAGATGCACCGGCAAGGTCAAGCAGGCAGCGGCCGCGCTGAGCTCGGTGCGGCCATGGTCGCTGGAAACGCCGCCGCCCTGCTGCGTCACTCTTTCGATGAAGGCGGGGTCCCAGTGCCAATAGAAGCGTTCATCGTCCTTGCGGCGCAGATAGTGTGCTAGCCCGGCCGAAGCCTTCCGGCTGGGGCGATGGGGCAGATAGTCGGCAATGACCTGTGCGGCCTCTTCCACCGACGCAAAACCATCGCGCGCATGCGCCGCCATGAAACCGACCACGCGGGCGACGCCGCTCGGTTCCATCTGAGGTGTGACGTCGACCAGCGTCAGCGATCCGAAACTTCCCGGTGCGCATTTTCCCTCGGCGATGATCCCGGCCAGGCCACCAAGAGACGCGCCAATCAGCGCCGGTTTGCTCGCCGTCGCCGCAGCGATCTCGACGAGATCGGCCGCAAAATCGGAGATATCATAGGCTCCGTCGCTGGCCCATGCACTCTCGCCGTGCCCGCGCATATCGACTGCGATGGTCCGGAAACCATGGCTCGCGAGCCGGTGGGCTACCGCCCTCCATGCCCTTCGGGTCTGTCCGCCGCCGTGCGCGAGGATTACCGGTAATCCGAGTTCCGGGCCATCAACCGACGCTGCGATTTCATGGCCCGCTTTCCCGGCAAGCGTGATCGACTGATCAATCATTCCACGATCATACTATATCATATCTTACAGTAAAGGGTTTTCAGAATATGATGTTGGCTCTACAGTCCATGACGATGGTTGAACCTCGCAATACAAGCGGCATCTCTCCCGCGAAAAGTCTTCTGACGGCCTCAGACGAGTTTGTCTTTCTCATCGAGGAAGTGCCCCGCAAACTGCGTCGGAAGTTTGATGCCTCAACGGCGCGCTTCGGATTGACGCGAACCCAGTGGCGCGCGCTCGTCTATATCTATCGGACCCCGGGCATGACCCAAACCGACCTCTCCAAATGCCTCGAACTGGAGCGTGCCAGCGTTGGCCATGTTGTCGACCAGCTGGAAAGAATGGTGCTCGCGGAACGGCGCGCTGCCAAGGGCGACCGGCGCGTCTGGGAACTTCATCTTTTGCCCCGAGCGATCGAAATCCTGCCTCAGCTGCGCGCCGAAGCCGACATGATCTACGCGCGACTGCTCCATATGATTTCCCCAACTGAGATACGCGCGATGCGCTCATTGCTGACGAAAATGTCCGGCAATCTCGAAAGCGGATCGGAAGACATGCCTCCTCGATAGGAGCCGTGGAAGATTTGAAATGGCCGACGCCATTCATCGTCAGCAAGCCGATATCCCCAACTGGCACCGCTCGCGTCTGAGGCGGCGCGCCGCGGCCGTTCTGCCCCCGCTGCATCAGGTTGCCAGCACTGACGGCTAACTAATTGCGAATATCGCGGCACGGAGCCCTACCTGCCTCCCGCCGTGTTGCAGAATAGTCCGATCGAGCCGGCAATCGTTCGGCGGTGAGCGCCCTCCCGCGAGGCGGGCCGCTCTTGGCTTCGCGTGCCAGCGCCAATTGACCGACGAGCTATTTCGTGCAACGAGTTGTCTACCAAGAAACGAACCTCTGCGTGGAGACCGACATGGCTCAACCCGAGCGCTTCATGTGAGGGCGGATTGCCGGTGCTGTCCGCCGTCAGCACCAATGGCACAGATTTGAGGTTGTGATTTAAGGAGGATTTGGGCTTCGTCGTAGTGACTAAGGAACGAGGATGAAGCCCATCCTCCTTGAAAAAATCGGCGCCGAAGGCCCCTGCTGAGCGGCTGGTGAAGGACATACGGCGTGCGACGCGCCGGCACTTCTCTGCAGAGGACAAAATCAGGATCGTGCTGGAAGGCCTGCGCGGCGAGGACAGCATCGCCGAGCTGTGCTGCAAGGATGTCATCGCCCAGAGCTTGTATTACACGTGGTCGAAGGAGTTCATGGAGGCGGGCAAGCGGCGCTTGGCGGGCGACACCGCCCGTGCCGCGACCACCGGCGAGGTGCACGACCTGCGCCGCGAAGCCCGTGCCCTTAAGGAATGCGTGGCCAATCTGACGCTGGAAAACCGGTTGCTCAAAAAAAGCATGATCGCGGATAGGGCCGACGACGAATGAGGTAACCCGCATCCGAGAAGCTGGAGATCATTCGGATCGTCGAGCAGTCGCACCTGCCGGCCAAGCGCACGCTGGAGCAGTTGGGCATCCCGCGCCGGACCTTCTAACGCTGGTACGACCGCTACCTCGAGCGCGGGCCGGAGGCGCTGGAGGATCGGCCATCGGCCCCGAGGCGGGTGTGGAACCGCATCTGCGATGATATCCAGCAGCAGATCATCGACATGGCGTTGGATACAACCGACCTGTCACCCCGCGAGCTCGCGGTGCGCTTCACCGACGAGAAGCGCTACTTCGTGTCGGAAGCCACGGTTTACCGTATGTTGAAAGCCCATGACCTGATCGCCAGTCCGGCCTTCATCGTGATCAAGGCCGCCGACGGGTTCCACACCAAGACGACGCGGTCGAACGAGATGTGGCAGACCGACTTCACCTACTTCAAGATCATCGGCTGGGGCTTGGTGTACCTGTCGACCGTGCTCGACGACTTCTCCCGTTATGTCATCCTTTGGAAGCTGTGTACCACCATGCGGGCCGGGGATGTCACCGACACGCTGGAGCTGTCCCTCGAAGCTTCCGGATGCGCGTCGGCCAGGATGATCCACAAGCCGAAGCTGCCAATGGGCCCGGCCAGCATATTGCCCGCGCCCCTTAATTCGTCAGGGAAATGGGCGGCGAGGAATTGCCGCATTTCGGTGCGAAATGCGTCTTCGCTCGTCTAGACATCAGGTTCTAGCTGAGTTGGCACTGAAACCTCCGTTCAAAACTGAATTTGCGACGCCGCACGCGCACGACAGGGCTGCGCTCTGTCTGGTCAGTATTGCTGCTCGGGAACGTGCAAAATCAAACCTTCCACTCCTTCCACCATGGGTATCTGGCAGGCGAGGCGACTGTATTCGTTGGCACCTTCGGCAAATTGCAGAAGCTCTGCCTCCGCTGCCCCTTCGACCAGGCGACCAACCCTGTCGATCCAGGCCGGATCGACATGGACATGGCAGGTCGCACAGGCGCAGACACCGCCGCAATCGCCGTCGATGCCCGGTACATCATTGAAGAGCGCCGCCTCGCGTGCGGTTTCGCCCTCGGCAATTTCGACTTCCCGCCGCGTTCCATCGCTGGATACGAACGTCACTTTGACCATCATACACTCCGTATTTCTGCTTCAGCAAATCAGCGCGCGTGCAGCCGCACCGGCAGATTGGTGATCCCGCGCACAAGGTTTGAGAAAAGGCGCTCGGGCTCGCCGGTCACTTCGACCTTGGCGAACCGCTTGTGAATTTCTTCCCAGATGATCCGCAACTGCAGTTCTGCCAGCCTGTTACCCATGCATCGATGGATGCCATAACCGAATGACAGGTGATGGCGCGGATTCTTGCGGTCGATGATGAACCGGTCAGCCCGGTCGATGACCGTTTCGTCGCGGTTGCCCGACAGGTACCACATCACGACCTTGTCGCCCTTCTTGATCTGCTTGCCGCCAATCTCCCAGTCCTGCAGCGCAGTGCGGCGCATGTGAGTCAGCGGCGTCTGCCAGCGGATGATTTCCGGCACCATGCTGGCGATCAACGAAGGGTCGTCATTCAGTTTGCGATATTCATCGGGGTTCTGATTGAGCGCCAGCACACCGCCGCTTATCGAATTGCGCGTGGTGTCGTTGCCGCCCACGATCAGCAGCAGCAGGTTACCCAGAAATTCGAGGAAGGGCATATCCCGTGTCGCCGGGGAATGCGCCATTATGGAAATCAGATCGTTCTTCGGTTCTTCGTTGATGCGCTGCTCCCACAGTCCTTTGAAATACATCGCGCACTCGATGAGTTCTTCACGCCTCGCTTCGTACGATTCGACGATGCCGGTTTCAGGGGCGGCCGTTGTGACGTCGGACCAGCGCGTGAGCTTGCGGCGTTCCTCCCACGGGAAATCGAATAGGGTAGCAAGGGTCATCGTGGTCAATTCAACTGAGACCTTGTCAACCCAATCAAATTCCTCGCCTATCGGCAGATCATCGAGAATCTGACACGCTCGTTCGCGGATTGTCGGTTCGAGCAACAGCAAGTTGGACGGCGCTACAGCGGGGGTGACGGCCTTGCGTTGCTGGTCGTGCTTTGGAGGATCCATAGCGATGAACATTTCAAGTTCGAGCGCGCCTTCCACCGAATGCATGTCCTGAATGGCGATACCGCCGAGCTTTGCCTCCGACGAAAAGACTTTGTGGTTGGTGTCGACAGCCATGATATCGTCGAACTTGGTGATCGACCAGTAAGGCCCAACATAGCTTTCGCGGCAATAGTGGACCGGCTCCTCTTTGCGCAGCCGGTCGAAATACAGGCCGATCGTGTCCTGCTGAAAAAGACTCGGCCGTGCGACATCAATTTCGTCGATCGGAATGGCTGCAACTTTTCCGGCAGTATCCAGCTCCATCGTGTCGATGCTCATGTCTCGTCCTCCATCCCAGGCAAGCAGACTCACCTTGCTATCAAACAGGTAGATGTTTCGCAGGGTGTGGTCAATAAAGCTTATAAGGATTGTTGCGACATTTGACCGCACTGCAAACTTCATAGACTGATGCTGGACATGCCATCCGATAAACTCTTATAAGGTTTTATCAGAGGAGCGATTCCCAGTGATGCAACCGAAGGTCGATGATTCGAGGAAGGCCAAGCGTGCGCTCACGCTTGCGCAGGACATCGTACGCGATATCGAAGCCGGGGCGCATGTTGCGGGCGACAGGTTGGCGCGCGAGGACGAAATGCTTGCGCGATACGATGTCGCCCGAGCGACCTTGCGCGAAGCGCTTCGCTTCCTTGAACTCCAAGGCGTTATCCATCTTCAACTAGGTCGCGGTGGCGGGCCGGTGGTCGCTCGCCCGCAGACTGGCGATTTCGCAAACAGCCTCTCGCTGATCCTGCATTTCATGGAGGCGGACTTGAGGGGCTTGCTCGAATTGCGCGAAGCGATTGCGGCGGATGTTGCAGCCTATGCCGCCCAGCGCGCGACCACGGGTGATCTGAGCGCACTTGCCGATTGCCTCAAAGAGCTGGAGCGAAACGAAGCGAGCAGCCAGTTCGAGGAACTGAATCGCCGTTTTCACGATATGCTCGGCTGGGCCAGCGGCAATCCGCTTTTCGGCCTTCTGACTTCCGCGTTGCATATGCTTACCCGCGAATTCTCGCTCTCGCTGGGGTATTCGGCGCAAGAGCGTGCGGTCCAGTTGCGTTTCTTGCGCCGCGTCCTTGAAGCTGTGCGCAAGGGCGATGCCGAAGGAGCGCGGCAGGCTATGGCGCGTCTCGTGGCGGGCTCCGCCTCCTATCTCGCACAGAGAAGCCCTGAGCTTGTGTCCCAGAAGGTCAGGTGGGGACAGACGTAAAAAACGGGCGCCGGTGGGTGGCGCTGGATGGAGAGGGTATTACGATGGCACTCAAGAGCCGCATATGCGAAATTCTCGGGATCGAATACCCGATCCTTCTGGCCGGAATGGGCGGGGCGAGTGTCCCCGCGCTCGCGGCCGCAGTATCGAATGCCGGGGGACTTGGCGTTCTTGGCGCTGCGGCCTGCTCGCCAGACCAGTTGCGCAGCTGGATCCGCCAGACCCGCGAACTGACCGATAAGCCATTTGGGGTCGACACCCTTCTGCCTGCCTCCGTCAGGCGCGGTTCGGCACCGCAGAGCGGCGCCTCGCTCGAAAACCCGATGGCACTGCTTGGCGAATATCAGCAGTTCACCCGCGATTTCATGGAACGCGAGGATCTGCCCGAAGTGGATGCCGCAATGGCCATGCGCGCGGCTGGCGCGCCGGAAATGGGCAAGGGCGGTCCGCAGCTGTTCACGCGGGAGTTTTTCGAGGCGCAGATGGAAGTGGTAATCGAGGAAAAGGTGCCAGTCTATGCCGCCGGCCTCGGCAATCCCGGACCGTGGATGGACCGCCTTCATTCCAATGGCACCAGGGTCATGGCGGTGATCGGCAAGGTCAAGCACGCCCAGCAGGTGGTCGATTCCGGCATCGACATGATTGTGGCGCAGGGCCACGATGGCGGCGGGCACAACTCCCCGATCGGAACCTTCTCGCTGATTCCGCAGGTAGTCGACGCGGTGGGCGATCGGGTTCCCGTGATCGGAGCAGGTGGAATCTCCGATGGCCGCGGAGTCGCCGCAGCGATGATGCTGGGCGCTCTGGGCGCGTGGGTCGGAACGGCGTTCCTGGCAACCGAAGAGGCAGGGATTGAACGGTTCCAAAAGGAAGCAATAACCGACGGCGGCGATGCAGATACCGTCGTTAGCCGTTCGTTGACCGGCAAGCCTGCGCGCATGATCCGCAACAAATGGGCCGATGCTTGGGTTGCGGCGGGCAAGGAGCCGCTTCCGATGCCTTACCAGTCGATGATTTCAGGGCCGGTCATGGCTTCGGGCATAAAGGCTCAGCGCAAGGATATCATGCCCGGCTTCGCGGGGCAGGGAATTGGATTGATCCATTCGATCCGTCCAGCGGCAGAGGTCATGCGCGATCTTGTCGAAGGGGCCGAAAGGGCGCTGGCCGATGCCAGATTCTATTCCTGAATTGCGGCAAGACGGGTACGCTGTATGAACGCTTCGCAGACCTTATCCTTTGCCGACAAGGCCGCCATAACCGGTGTGGGCGAAACCGCATTCGTCAAGGGCACCGAACGGACCGCGGTGGACATGATGCTGGAAGCCTCGCGCCGCGCAATCTCAGATGCCGGGCTGAAACCTTGCGACATCGACGGCATGGTGCCGCCGCCGATCTATACGACCTCGGAGGAAATGGCCGCCAATCTCGGCATTGATGTGCTGCGCTATGCGGCCACCGTTCACATGGGCGGCGCCAGCCCGACGACGGCGCTGCAGAACGCGGCAATGGCGATCGCCAGCGGGCTTTGCGATCACGTGCTGGTGACGCTCGGTTGGAACGGCTATTCCGCCCTCAGGCCCAAGCCGGGTGCCCCGCCCACTCGGGCGATGAACATGAACACGCTGACCAATACCATCCAGGGCTATTACATCCCCTATGGTGTGTTCCTGCCGGTGCAGATGTATGCTTGGCTGGCGACCCGTCACTCGAAGCTTTACGGCGTGGGCGCGGATGCGATGGCAGCGGTAGCGCTAGCCTGCCGGCGTCACGCGCAGTTGAATCCGCGCGCCTTTACCTATGGGCGCGAACTCGACGCGGAAACCTATCATTCGGCGCGCTGGATATCCGAGCCCTTCCGCCTTTACGATTGCTGCCTTGAAACCGATGGCGCCTGCGCGGTAGTCATATCGCGAATGGATCGGGCCAGGGATATGCCGCATGTGCCCGTCAGCATCGCCGGTGCCGCGGAAGGCCACCCCTATCCCGCCGACGACATCCCCTCGCGGCCCGATCCCTTCAAGATTGGCCTCAGCTATGCTGCCCCGCGCGCTTTCGACATGGCGGGCGTCAAGCGCGAGGACATGGATTTCCTGCAGATTTACGACTGCTTTACCTATGTCGTTCTGCTGCAACTGGAAGCGATGGGCTATTGCGAACCGGGTGCACAGTTCGAATTCGTCGCCAATGGCCAGATTGAGCTGGGTGGCCGCTATCCGATCAACACCCATGGCGGCTTGCTCAGTGAGGCGCATGTCTGGGGACTCAACCACGTGGTCGAGGCAGTGCGCCAGCTTCGTCACGACTGCGGCGAGCGCCAGGTGCTGGGAGCCCAAACTGGTCTTGTGACCGGCTGGGGTGACCTTGGCGATGGAAGCATTGCCATTCTCAGGAGGTTTGCATGAGCAGCGAGAGCGATCTGCCTCCCAAAATGCGGCCCTCCGCGCAGGTTGCGCCGCCCAAACCGCGACCTCGCCCGCAAGACCCGGTTGAGCAGGAATTCTGGAAGCGGTGCCAAGACGGCAATCTCTATTTCCAGCGCTGCGGCGGCTGCGGCTGCTTCCGCCACCTACCGCGCTATATGTGCGCAAAGTGCGGCTCGCCGGAATTCTCCTGGGAACGCAGCAGTGGCAAGGGCACGCTGTTTTCCTGGACCGTTACCCACCAGGCCCTCCACCCGGCTTTTGCCGACGAAATTCCCTTCGTGGCGGCGGTGGTGGAATTGGAAGAGGGCGTACGCATGGCCACGCGCCTGATTGGTTGCGATCACGAGCGCCTAGCGCTCGACCTTCCGGTGGAAGTGGAATTCGAATTGATCGGTGAGGACTTCCGCCTTCCTGTTTTCCGCCTGCGTGAAAGTTAGAAGCGTCATGGATCTTGATTACGGGCCCGAATACGATGTCTTCCGCAAGCAAGTGCGGGCTTTCATCGAAGCGCACCGCCATCTCGCGCCGCCTTCTGCTGACCGGGCGGCCCGACCTTCGTCCAAGGCAGTCGAATGGCAGAAGCTGTTGATCGAGCATGGGTATACCGCGCGAACGATCCCGCAGGAGTATGGAGGCTATGGAGCGGAGCCGGACATTCTCCAATCGCGCATCATCGCAGAGGAATTTGCGCGGGCCAGGGTGCCGGGCGGGCTTTCTAATCAGGGAATCTCGATGTTCGTGCCGACCCTGCTTGAACTCGGCACCGAGGAACAGAAACGGCGCTGGATCGAACCCACGTTGAAAGGCGATATCGTATGGTGCCAGGGCTATTCCGAACCCGGTGCCGGGTCGGACCTAGCCAACCTCAAGACCAGCGCGCACATCGAAAACGGCGAATTTGTTATCAATGGCCAGAAGATCTGGACCAGCACCGCCAAGCAGGCCGACATGATCTTTTGCCTGGTCAGGACCGAACCTGACGCACCCAAACATGGCGGCATTTCCTACCTGATCTTTTCGATGGACACGCAGGGCATCGAGGTTCGCCCCTTGAAGACGATGACCGGTCACGCCGAGTTCAACGAGACGTTCTTCACCGATGTGCGCGTCCCCATGCACCAGATCGTCGGCCAGCGGGGCCAGGGCTGGTTCGTCGCGAACGCAACCCTAGGCCATGAGCGCGGAATGCTGGGCGATCCCGACGCGCTCGAAAACCGGCTGCAGGCGCTGATCGCACTGATGCAGGAAGAGCGTTTGGGCCAGGGTCGCGCGATCGACAATCCGGTACTGCGCGACCGGCTAGTGGCACTTCAGGCCGAAGTAGCGGCGATGAAATACAATGGGATGCGCATCCTTTCGAACAGCCTTAGGGGAGAGCCGGGCGGCATGGCGAAGCTGATCGTCAAGTTGCAAAGCTGTGAACTCGCTCACCAGATATCCGCGCTGGCAATCGACGCCATGGGCGAACTGGGCATACTCTATCACCACAGCCCGCGTGAGCGGGACGGCGGGGCGTGGCAATGGAACTATATGTTCCAACTCGGTCTCATCATCGGCGGCGGGACCGCTCAGATCCAGAAGAACATCATCGCCGAACGCGGCCTTGAAATGCCACGTGAGCCGAACCCCGCGGACATGGCGCGACAGAAGCAGGGAGCAGACTGATGGACTTTGGACTTTCGCAGGACCAGCAGATGTTGCGCGACGCCGTTTCGCGGTGCCTCGCCGATACCAGCCCGCTCAGTCACGTCCGCGAATGTGCGGAGCGGGACAATCCGTTGAGCGACCAGGTGTTGCGCGCCCTCCACGATCTGGGCGTTGCCGGAATGCTCGTCCCCGAAGAGCATGGCGGGCTCGGCATGACCTTGCTCGACGCGGCGGTGGTGGCGGAACAGCTTGGCTATGCGGTCGCACCGGTGCCGTTTCTCGCCAGTCAGGTTCTCGCACCGATCGCCTTGCGCGAAGCTGGCAACGAGGAGCAAAAGGCCCACTGGCTGCCAAAGATAGCGAGCGGCGAGGCGCGTGTCGGTGTCGCGATTTCCGAGACGATCGAGGTGCGCGACGGCGCGGGAGTTTCCTCTGCCGGCGGGAAGCTCAACGGCACCGCCCTGTTCGCGCTCGATTTCGAAGGAGCTGATGCCTACGTCGTCGCCGATTCCGGTGGCAGGCTGCACCTTGTCGGTGCCAAGGCGTCCGGGCTGGAAGCTATCGCGTTGACGACCATCGATCGCACCCGTAGCGTCGGGGAATTGCGGTTTGACGGGGACGAAGCGGAACCACTGGCTGACGATGGCGGAGCTACAGTGGCCCGGCTGCGCGATGCGGGCCGCGTGATCCTCGCCGCAGACAGCCTTGGCGCAGGTCAGGCCATGATCGAAAGGGCTGTCGATTATGCTGGTCAGCGCGAACAGTTCGGCCGCCTGATCGGTAGTTTCCAGGCCGTAAAGCATATGTGCGCCGAGATGGCCGCGCGGCATGAACCGTGCCGTTCGCTCGTCTGGTACGCCGCCCACGCCTTCGACGCGGTGCCGAATGAGGCATCACTGCTTGCCTGCCATGCCAAATCGCACACGGCCGAGGTCTATCGATTTGTCGCACGCACTTCCACCGAAGTGCACGGCGGAATGGGATTCACCGACCTGCTTGGCCTGCATTACTGGTTCAAACGGATCGGATTCGACCGGCAGGTTCTGGGTGGGCCAGAAGCGGTCCGGGCGGAGGCTGCGGCACTTCAGGGCTGGACCAAAGCTGCGTGATGTTTCTTCCAAGGGAAGTGCGCCAAAGCCGCCACCCCGTTCGGAGAGGGGAACTAATGTGATCGACTGGAATCTCGGCGACATTCTCGACGCTATCGAGCCCGTCATGCCAAAGGATGCGCCGGCCCTGATACACGGCGACCGGATCATCACCTGGCCCGAAATGTCGGGACGTTCGAACAATGTTGCCCGCGCGCTCCGGCAGCGCGGAGCCGGCAATGGGGCCAAGGTTGCCTTTTATATGCGCAACCGACCCGAATATGGCGAGTTGATGGCAGCCTGCTTCAAGGGGCGCCTGATCCATGTGAACATCAATTACCGCTATGTCGCCGAGGAGGTCTTCTATATCTTCGACGATTCCGATAGCGAAGTGATCGTCTACAGCTCGGAATTCCGCGACTGTATCGTCGAGCTCAAGGATCGGCTCGAGAAGGTTCACACCTTTGTGGAAATTGGCGAGGCTTCGCAAATCGCGCCTTTTGCGATCCCTTACGAAACACTCGCGCAAGAAGGCGACGGATCGGCGCTCGGCATAGTGCGCTCTCCCGAAGATCAGCTCTTCATCTATACCGGCGGCACGACGGGCATGCCCAAGGGCGTGATGTGGCATCACGACCAAATGCGCAAAGCACAGCTCGAGGCCCAGAAGCTGCTCGCCCCCGTTCCTCAGACACTCGAAGAACACGTCGCGTTGATCACAAGTCAAGGGCCCGGCAACCGCACCCTGCCATCCTGCCCGATGATGCACGGGACCGGCTTCATCACCGCGATCGGCACACTTATGTCGGGCGGCGCCATCGTTACACTCGCAGACTCGTCCTTCGATGCGACGGAGTTGTGGGAAACAGTTGATAAGCATAAGGTGCAAAGCATCGCAATTGTGGGCGATGCCTTTGCCAAGCCAATGCTGCAGGCGCTGGACCGGAATCCCGGCCGCTGGGATACCAGCAGCCTCGTCACCATCGTTTCATCCGGCGTGATGTGGAGCAAGGAAGTCAAGGCTGGGCTGTGCAAGCATATCCCCCAGGTGGTGCTGATGGACAGCTTCGGCGCTTCCGAAGGGCTCGGCTTCGGCCGCTCCATCACAACCGCGCAAGGGGGCACCAACACCGCGAAATTTGCGATTGGCGAATTCTGTCATGTCTTTGATGAAAACGACCAGAAAGTGACGCCGGGAAGCGGCGTACCGGGATTTATCGCCCTCATGGGTGCGATCCCAGCGGGTTATTACAAGGATCCCGAGAAATCCGCCAAGACCTTCCGCACAATCGATGGGGTCCGCTATTCGATTCCGGGCGACTGGTGCACGGTCGAGGCCGATGGCAGCCTGACCTTGCTGGGCCGTGGCAGCGTTTGCATCAACACTGCTGGCGAGAAAGTTTACCCCGAGGAAGTCGAGGAGATTCTCAAGACCCATCCCGCGATTGGTGACGCGCTGGTCGTGGACGTGCCAAACGAAAAATGGGGTCAGGCCGTCACCGCCGTCGTCCACCTCAGCGGCGACGTTGCGTTCGACGAGCAAGCCGTCAAGGATCATGTGCGGGGGCAGTTGGCAGGCTACAAAACACCGAAGGCCATATATCCAACGAAGATCCCCCTGCGCGCATCGAACGGCAAGGCCGACTATGCAACGGCGAAGGCAATTGCCGAGAGCCTGACTGCCGCTTCATGACGAATCAGACTTCGCCCGATTATGACGCTGTGATCATCGGTGCTGGCTTCAGCGGGATCTACTTGCTCCACAAGTTGCGGGACGCCGGGTTCAACGTGCTGCTGGTCGATGCTGCGACCGATCCGGGCGGCATCTGGCACTGGAATTGCTATCCCGGCGCACGCGTGGATTCGCAGATTCCGCTCTATGAATTCTCGATCCCCGAAGTGTGGCGGACATGGACTTGGAGTGAGCGCTTTCCCGGCTGGGAAGAACTCAGGGCCTATTTCCGCCATGTCTGCGATACGCTGAACCTTTGGCCGCTGATGCGGATGGGATCGAGGGTCGAAAGCGCCGATTTTGATGCAGGGCGGGGACTATGGAATCTACAGCTTGAGGGCGGGCAATCCGTATCGACACGCTTCTTGCTCCCAGCCCTCGGTTTTGCGTCGAAGCCGTATATCCCCGACATTCCGGGCATTGAGGATTTCGAGGGCGAATGGTGCCACACGGCGCGCTGGTCGCAGGAGGGTATTGATCTCGATGGGCGCAAAGTTGCCCTGATCGGAACCGGAGCGAGCGGTGTGCAGGTCGCCCAAGAAGCAGCCAAGCGGGCTGAAGCGCTGATCCTGTTCCAAAGAACCCCGATCCTGGCCCTGCCGATGCGGCAGGAGCGGCTGACGCGGGAGGATCAGGAACGCGAAAAGCACAGCTATCCTGCCCTTTTCGAACAGCGCAGGCAGACGAGCGGAGGATTTGAAAGCCAGTCACTTGAAGTCTCGGCGCTCGAAGTCGACGAGATTGAGCGCAATGCCCACTTCGAAGATTTATGGCAGCGAGGCGGATTGAGGTTCTGGTACCACAACTTCGCCGACTTGCTTACCAATCGCGCAGCCAATCGCCACGCCTACGATTTCTGGCGCGACAAGGTTCGCGCGCGGATCGCCGATCCCGATCTGGCCGAGAAACTCGCCCCATCCGAACCGCCGCATCCGTTCGGCACGAAGCGACCTTCGCTGGAACAGGGATATTACGAGATTTTCGCGCAGGACAATGTTGCGCTGGTTGATCTGAAGGCAAACCCGATCACCCGTGTCGGGCCGCACGCAATCACAACCGCAGACGGCGAGGTCGAATGCGATCTCATCGTTTTCGCCACCGGCTTCGACGCGGGGCGGGGCGGGTTGATCGACATGAACATCACCGGCAGGGGCGGCCTGTTACTGTCGCAAGCTTGGGACAACGGGCTGCGCGCCTATCTGGGAATGGCGGTATCGGGTTTCCCCAACATGCTGTTCGCTTACGGACCCCTGAGCCCCTCGGGTTTTTCCAACGGCCCGACAAGCGCGGAAATGCAGGGCGACTGGATCTGCGATTTCATGGTCTGGCTGCGAAACAACGGTTACGATCTTTTCGACGCCGATCCGCAAGCAGAGGCGGACTGGACCGAAATGGTCGCTCAGGTTGGCGCTATGACGCTCTTTCCCGAAGCGGACTCCTGGTACATGGGCGCAAACATCCCGGGTAAGAAGCGCCAACTCATCAATTTTCCAAGCGTGTCGACCTATGCTGCGATTTGCGGCGATGTGGCACGCGATGCCTACCGCGGCTTTGCCGCCAGCACACCAGCGAACAAGGACAGCGCAACCTGATGAATGAGATGTTCAGAATAAGTGACTTTCCAGTGGACATTGATCCTGTTTGGGCTGGCGACGGCTCACATCTGCCCGAATGGTTCGTGTCGGCGCTCAAGGTGCCCCGCGAAGAAGGTTATGTGGAAATAGATGGGGCCAAGGCGCACTATTTCCGCTGGGGTGACCCCAGCAAGCCCAAGGTATTGATGACCCATGGCTTTCTGGCACATGCGCGCTGCTTTGCCTTCATTGCACCGTTTCTGGCAGAAGATTATGACGTGGTGGCGTTTGATCTGGCCGGCATGGGCGACAGCGACATGCGTGGTCGCGCCGACCTCTTGGCGAGAGGGGGCGAGTTTCGCGAGATTGCCGAGGCGCTGAATATGTTTGCGGATGGCCAAAAGCCGACAATCATCGCGCACAGCTTCGGGTCGGGCGCAGCCCTGACAGCCGTGACCCAGTGGCCCGAGGCCTTTGCCGGAGTGGTGGTTTGCGATCTCATGATCATGCGGCCCGCTCTCCTGGAAGAGTACTGGAACCTCAGGCGGTCAAGCCCTGGTTCCGGCGATCCGGACAAGCCCAGCAAGCGTTATCCTTGCTATGAAACGGCACGTAAGCGGTACATCCTTTCCCCGCCCCAGCCGGTCGGCGAGCCATTCCTTCTGGACTACATGGCCTATCATTCCCTGCGACAGGATGGAGACGAGTGGACGTGGAAGTTTTCAACCGAGGTCTTTCGGAGGAGCAACAAGCCCAACGAATGGCTCACCATGGGCGAGCGTCTGGTGCAGGCACCGGGCCGGAAGGCCATCGTGCACGGCGGTATGAGCCAACTCTTCACCCCGGAATCGGCCGAATACGTCCGCGAGCTGGGTGGAGGTGACATTCCGATCATCGCGGTGCCTGAAGCCCGTCACCATCTGATGCTCGATCAGCCTTTGGCCTTTGTAACCGCACTCCGCAGCATTCTTGCCCTTTGGGATACGCACACTGCACCGCCACTTGCAGCCTGATCCTGGTTGTCCTTCGCCCCGGGTTCCCGCAGGTGCGGTGCTTGCCAGACCTTGCCTGCCGGGAAAGGGAGCTGCCACTCAGCGTTCGCCGGCCATGCCGTTGCGGCGTTCAAGCCATCGTTCGCGCCGCACCAGATAGAACGGGAAGGCGAAACAGTGCCAAGCAGCGAAAGCATGTAACCGGTGTTTTCAGGCCACGGTGGACCATGGCATGAGTTGGGCGAGATTGTTGGCGGGATGACCGTTGGCAAGTTTCACGAGGGTCTGGGTCATCCACCCGTGCGGGTTGACGCCGCTGATCTTGCAGTTTTCGATGAGCGTGGCGATCACCGCCCAGTTGTCGCCGCCTTCGTCGGAACCGGCAAACAGGGCATCTTTGCGATTCAATGCGAGGGGGCGGATCGAGCGTTCGACGGTATTGGAGTCGAGCTCGATGCGGCCGTCGTCGATGAACCGGGACAGTCCATCCCAGCGGGTGAGCGCATAGCGGATCGCCTCGCCGAGCTTGCTCTTGGCGCTGACTTGGCGGCCAGGGGCGGCAAGATATTGATGAAGATCACCGACGATGACGCGGCTGCGTTCGGTCCGAGCGGCACAGCGTTGCTCGGCGGGTGAACCGCGCACCTCGTCCTCGACACCATAGAGCAAGGCAATGCGGCGCAGCACTTCGGTGGCGACCGGCGACGTGTCGGCCAGTTCGTAGAACTTGCGGCGGACGTGCGCCCAGCAGAAAGCGAGCCGGATCTGCTGGCGCCGCCGGGCGAGCGCGGCGTAGCCGCCATAGCCATCGACCTGCAGGATGCCCGCGAAATCACCAAGGTGCGTGTGAGGGCGTTTTGCCTTGCGATCTGGCGCATAGACATAGGCAACGATCGGCGGATCGCAGCCGCCCCATGGTCGATCATCGCGAGCATAGGCCCAGAGCTGTCCTGTCTTGGTCGGCCCGCGCCCGGATCGAGGACCGGGGCGGTTATCTCGTCGGCGAACAACCGCTCGGATCGTCGTAGCTCGTCGAGAATGTGGTCACGCAAGGGGCGCAGATACCAGGCCGCTCGCCCGACCCAGTCGGCCAAAGTGGATCGGTCGAGCCGGATGCCCTGCCGGGCGTATATCTGGGCCTGCCGGTAAAGCGGCAGGTGATCGGCATACTTGGATACCAGCACCTGGGCGATCAGTGCCTCGGTGGGAGTACCGCCCTCGATGATCCGCGCTGGCGCCGGAGCCTGCACGATCGCGCTCTCGCACGAACGGCAGCCATAACGCGGCCGCCGGGTGACCAGGACGCGGAAGGTGGTCGGCACCACATCGAGGCGCTCGGCCACATCCTCGCCGATCTTCCGAATGTGCCGATGGCAGGATCACACCCTCGGCCTCAAGCTGTTTACGCAAATCCCGCCGCCAGGCGTATAGCTGCGAGGGATCCAGCCCATGCCGGCGCGCCACAGGACTGACGCCCTTGCGGCCCGAATAGCACTCCGCGACAATCGAGGCCTCCACCTCGGGCGGCCACTCCCGCCGCTTGCCCGCGCCGATGAACACCTCAAGGCGGCGCGCCAAGCTGGCCGCCGGACGCCCACCCAGCGCCAGCCTAAGGTGATGTACGATAGAATCCAGGCGGGCCGTACGCCGGGCAAATGTTGCAGTCACATCTGGAGGAAAGCGTTCAACGAAGATCCGCGTGGTGCAGCGGGATGTGGCGCAGCGAAAACGCCGGGCGACAAGAGTAATCCGAACCGGTCGGCCATGAGAGAGTAGATCGGCGAGTGTACAGTGATATCGACTGTGGACACGCGCAGATGGGCGGCAGCAGTTCGGGTAAATCGAAACTCGAAATCGGGATCGCCGGGTGATCCGTATCTGATCGGCGGCATACTCGACCTTGTCGATCACCAATCCTGTTGGCGCAATGGCTTCGCGAAAACCTCTCCCATGCATGGCGATCTCCTCCTTCGGGGAAAAACTCGCCACTATCAACGCACTTGCACCAAAAGTGAGTCAGAGCCCCATTCTGGCGCTAATCCACATCCTAACGCGAAGGGCTCGGGCGCTTTAGCGTACGAAAGCCTCTGATGGGGGAACCCGCGTGGGCTCTGGGATTGAGCTATGGGATTTGTTTTGGCCTGGTCGGAAGGGCACCGTACATAGTTGCAAGACGACCCGGGCGACAGCGCGAGGCGCGAACTCGACCGTTATGATCGACGCTCAAAGCCTCCATTTGTCGTCCTTTGGCGGATGTGCGGCAACTCTCTGAGGCGATCGGCGCAAGGCGGCCCGTTGGCCAGCGCCGGGCGCGCGCGGTCGTTCTTGGGAATGGGGGCAATTGCCGCACTGGCCGAACTCGAACGCGTGGTCTCGACCTTATTGGCCTCGTCAACAGGACTGGGCCGCAATAGCTAGCAAGTTGCCAGCTCGAATTCGACGCTCATAAAATGATTACTCGGTCGGCGATTTTTCTGCCGGCGAGCTTGAAAAGCTGCGACTGCGATCGCGAGCGAATTTGCAACCAAAAATCGGCTTCCGATATCGTCCAGCCCTTGCCAAATTTTGTGATGGTTTCTATGATGGTTTCAGCGGTATCTCGTTGTTGATTGCATCGGATTTCCGCCGCTTTGATGCCCAGTTCAGTTCCTCTTCTGGGCACCATTTGTTCTTCTCACGTTCTCCCAAATAATCTATAAAACCCGCAGAAATCCTAGGGATTTGGCCCTTGGATCGTTCCGGATCGTCCCGCCTGTTCTCGGGGGTTCCAGACACTTTTGTGGGCCTTTTGAGGCCGTTTCGCAAAGGCCCAGATGAAAAGGCCCCCACATGCCGCTGACAGATACTCGCCTCCGCGCACTCAAGCCCAAAGATAAGCCGTACAAGGTAACCGATGAGCGCGGCCTATATGTCGAGGTCACGCCGACCGGCGGCAAGCTTTGGCGATTCCGATACCGGATCGGCGGTGCGCAAAAGAAGCTCTGCATCGGCAGCTATCCCGACATCAGCCTCAAGCAAGCGCGAGACACGGCCTACGAGGCACGACGAGCTGTTGCTTCTGGCGGCGACCCGGCCTTTGAGAAGCGGAAGCGGAAAATCCGCGCCGAGTTCCTATCTGCACAGACGTTCGAGGCAGTCGCACGTGAGTATATTGAACAGATGATGGTCCAGAATGGCCGTGCCGATGGCACGATCGTCAAGGCCAATTATTTCCTCGACAAGCTTGCGCCTGCCATCGGGAACCGACCCATCAACGAGATCGAGCCGTTCGAAGTCCTGGCTCCCCTCAAACGGCTGGAAGCCACCGGTAAGCACGAGACTGCGAAGAAATGCCGCTCGTTCGCAGGCCGCGTGTTTCGCTACGGTGTTGCTACCACCCGCTGCAAATCCGATCCGACCAGTATGCTGAAGGGAGCTCTCGTAACGCCGAGAGCCACGCATTATGCAGCAATCCTCGAGCCCACCGAGCTAGGCGGGCTGCTGCGCGCAATCGACGACTTCACTGGCTACATGGTGACGAAGTTAGCTTTGCAGATAGCGCCGCATGTGTTCGTACGCCCCGGCGAACTCCGGCACGCCGAATGGCATGAGATCGACCTCGTCGATGGGGTCTGGAAAATCCCTGCCGGCAAAATGAAAGCGCGCCGAGCGCATGCCGTCCCGCTTTCCAAGCAGGTTAGAGGCTATCTCACTGATCTGGCCGAGATGCTCGGCCGCGAAGGATATGTTTTCCCATCTGCGCGCAGCTCCAAGCGTCCCATGAGTGAAAACACGCTCAATGCCGCATTCCGTCGCATGGGATACTCGAAAGAAGAAGTCACCGCGCACGGACTCCGTGCGACAGCATCGACATTCCTGAACGAATCGGGCCTTTGGAACCCGGATGCAATCGAGCGTGCCCTGGCACATGGCGACAGCAATGTTGTGCGGGGCATCTACCATCGCGGCAAGCATTGGGACGAGCGCGTGCGAATGGCTCAATGGTGGAGCGACTACCTCGATGAGCTCCGGACAGGAGGACAGGTCATCATGGGAAAGTTTGCGAAGGGTTGATCGGAAGAAGGAATTTCTTCTCAGCCAATGCAGGACCGAAGGCTCAGGACCAGCCCTATCAGGGACACTGACGCGAGCAAGGCGAACTCAATTCTGATGCCCCAGACTTTAAGCCAATTCCGCATCGTGCAGAGCCTCAGTTCGTAGAGCTTTGGCAGCTAAGCTGATCGAAGCGCTCAGCAACAGTCTTCCACGTTGCTATGCCTGCCTCGTCCCCTTCGATTGATAGCCGCTCGATTTGCTGCGCGATATACGCGGGTCCCTCTTTGCCATGGTTCTTTTCGACCCAGAGCGCGACCGCCCACAATTCCTGCTCGCGGTTCAGCACCATGGTTCACGTCTCCCGGTCCAGGTTCGCGCCAGGCCTTCGCTGACCAGCTGATCGCCAAGCGAGCGGCCGCCGCGCGTTACAACCCGCAATTTGCGACCGTACTGATCCTCGTCTCTGCTACCGATGGTCCTCAGTTCAAAGGGCCCGCCATTCAGCAATTCGACAAGGCGGTGCGTCGCGCGCATGCCGAGCTGGTATTCATAGTCGCAACGAGGCTCGCTGATCTCGGGAGTGTCGATGTCGGCAATCCGGATCTTCACGCCATCAAGCCAGAAAGTATCTCCATCCACGACGCATGTGCGCCGGATGGATCCACAGATGTCGAATTGTGGGGAGCTTGCTTGCTGGAATAAAGCCTGAGGCTGCTGATCGTCGTTAGCAAGGCTGGCGTCATGGACTGGCCAGTTGAGTGCCAGCATCCCTCCAGCAAATACGATCGCGAATGCTCCCAAACCCAACGCGATCTCCTTTCTCAGCTTCCGGCGCTTCTGTGCCTTCAACGCCTTGCGAAAGTCGAACGGCTCACCGGGGGTCTCATTCACTGGCGTTGTCCGTCTTCATTCCGGCACATGATTTCAGACAATAGCCGGAAATCAGGTAGTTTCGTCAATTGTACGTACCAATTGCTTGCCAACGTCCCAACACAGACCGGACATATTGCGGCGTTTCACCATTGTTGGGAATGCCGCGTGATCGGGAGACGGCACCTGGGCCAGCATTGTAAGCAGCCAAGGCCAGGTGGACTGCGTCGAACCGGTCCAACATATCGCGAAGGTACCTGGCGCCACCGTCGATCGATGCAAAAGGGTCATGACGGTTCCGGACGCCCAGTTCTCTCGCCGTGGCCGGCATAAGCTGAGCCAGCCCGGCAGCACCGGCTGGACTAACAGCCATCGGATTGAAGCGGGACTCAGCCCAGATAAGAGCACGAAGCAGGTTGGTCGGAAGCCCGTAACGGCGCTCAGCCTCGGCTATCGCCGCCATATACAAGCCTTCCCGGTAGGATACGTTTGCTGGCTCGGCCTGGTAGATTGCAGGAAGATATTCCCTTGCCGGCTGCTGGTCCGTCTTCGGCGGAACGATCGCGTGCTCGAACAAGGTGAAATCCTGGGCGCGAACTTGCTGTGAGGAGGTCGCGATCATCCCCATACAGGCGACCGCTAGCGCGGTCCGACGATTGAGGCGGGTCATCTCGAGTGGTGCTCCATTGATTCGAATCGAAAGAGAACATAAAAAGAACATGCGCCTGTAGGAAATCGGGAACTGGATTTTTGGGGCTGCCGACCAAGCGAAAAGCGACATCGGGAGGTGCGCTGGCCGCAATTCGCGCAGGCTGATCGCGGAGCAGCGCCGACTGTGCCGGCTTCTGAGCGAAGCGGGCCGCGATACGCGCGAACGCGACCGGAATTGGCGCGAATCATCGAAGGAAGCCGTTTCGCCCTTTCCTCTATGTTCTTTAATTGTTCTTTTCGTTTTCCTACAGGGTTCCTTCGCGGTTAGCCGGTGAATCGACCACCTCTAAAGATAAGGATTCGTCGATGACCGACATGGCGCTCTTTGCCGAACAACAGGTTCGCGCCGACCTCGCCCGGCTACTCTTGGCCGCCGTTGAAGCCAGCGGCCGTGCCCGCTGCGACATCGCGCGCGACGCGCAGATCCATAAAGATGCCTTGCGCCGGGTCCTCGTCGGCGAACGCTCGGCCAGCCTCGGCGAAGCCTTGCGCATTCTTGCCGCGAGCGGAGTTGCGCCGCACGCACACCTGCTCCTCTTCCTCGTCAGCAGCGGCGATCACGCGATTGCATGGTTGCAATCGGACCTCGCGCAATTCTTCGAGGACTTTTCCGGCGAACTGCCTTCAGCGCTCGAACGAGTCCTCGGCAACCAGGTTCACGACGTGAAGCCGCGTTGGGCCAAGGGCACGGCGCACCGGGTTGCGCGCCTGCTCTCCGACCACATCGATGAGCTTGAGCGAAAGGACGCGCTACTCGGCGATGTTTTTGCCGGTGTCGAAGGAGGCCATCGTGGGTGAAGAGATCGACAAGGGAGCGACAGAGTCCCGCCGAGTGACGCGGCTCATTCGCCTGCCCGAAGTACAGCATCGTGTCGGGCTGGGCCGCTCAACAATCTACCGCTGGATGGCCGAGGGCAATTTTCCGAAACCGGTGCAGCTGGGCGGATACTCAGTGGCGTGGGCGGAAGATGAAGTGGAGGACTGGATCGCTCGAAAACTCGCCCGTTAACGGTGGGGTCTCGAAAAGCCGGCCGACCACGAACAATAGGACCTTCAAGTCCTGCGTCGCAGCCGCTTCCCGGGATTACGACGCCATCTCGGGAAACGATTGGCGAGAAGTATGAACCCCGAAATAGCGATGACGGTTCCCCCGATGCCAAACAAGAGCAGCCACCAGCTGTTGATCCGGTCGCGCTGGGTCCAGTCCATGATGTGGAGACCCCAGACGAAATCGAAGAAGCGCCAGGTGTCGCTCCGCGCCGCGAGCACCGCGCCGGTTGACGCGTCGATGTAGAGGCGCGTGCGATCCGGATCGGCGAACTGCACCTGCCACGCGGGAAACGGTCCGCCGAATTCGGTGCCGACCGGCGCTTCGATGGACTTCGAGGATTTGATCACGGTGCCGGGTCCCGTCCAGGCAGCCGAGGCGATTTGCTCGGCGGTGTCGCGGGAGAGCGGCGACAATTTCCGCCCGGTCACTGCTTCGTGCAGCGTGGCGCTGCCATTGACGCGCTTCAACTCGACCACCGGCCTTCCGTTAACGGTCTTCATGGTTGCTGAAGCCAGGTCGCCGTCATTCGTTGCCCAAGCGGGTAGCGGTGCGCCAGCACCTAATGGTAACGGCTCGCGCGAGATCACGTGCTCGGAGCGGACGTGTTCGATTTTCAGGAACGACATGATCGTCCCGGTTGCCATCCACAGGAGGGCTTGCACACCGATGAAGACGGCGAGCCACTTGTGGACCTTGCTGCCGAAGATGTGCAGCCGCAGCTTGCGCGAACGCTGGCTTGTCATTGCGGAGGCCGCCGGTTGATCAGTTCGGGCGCGGCGCGCGGGACGAGGAATGGTACTGGACGATCTTCCAGGTGCTGTCCTCGTGAGTCAGCACTGACGTCGCAACCCCGTCGCGCTCGATCACGCGGCCGTCCTTGAGGCCGATCCGGTAGCGATAGGTTTCATGGCCAAACGCCACATGACTGACCATCCGGACGTTCACCGTCGGATTGGTGAACGTGAACTCGGTGATTTCGCCGAGCTCCGGGCCGAGGTGGTGCTCCATGTACTGCGTGAACGTGCCCTCGGCTTTGCCGCGCTCGAACACCAGCGAGTCCGCGCGAAACAGCATACGCATGGCAGCCTCGTCGCGGGCGACCAATGCGTCGCGGTAGGCAACGAGCACGGACTCCGCCTGCTGCGTCAGCGCGTCCGGCGCAGCGGTTTGTGTGCCATGGGCCGAATGATCGACCTGATCGGCATTCTGACCGTGTGCCGCAGTGGCCATCGCAGCAAGTGCCGCTGCAGCCGCAGCCGCGAAACCTATAAACCTCATAGTTTACTCACTCAGAACCAGAACCGTACGCCCACTATGTAGTTTGTCACGCTAGGGGCTTCGCCCGCGGTTCGCGCGAAGTCACGACTCCCGCCGACTTTCCATTCCTGGTTGATCCCTATGTATGGTGCAAATTCGCGCACCAATTCATAGCGCAGCCGCAAGCCTGCTTCGATTTTGTCAATCCCTGCTCCAATTCCAAGCTCGGGAATATCTTGCGCCGCGAGATTTATCTCAGCGCGTGGTTGCAGGATTAGCCTCTGGGTTATCCGCTGATCAAGTTCGGCCTCGATACGCGAAGTCAAATCCCCCTTGTTCGATAAAAAGGCGGCGGCAATGACTTCAAATTCATACGGGACGAGCCCTTGAACGCTTACGACCGCATGAGTACGCTCCGGGCCCGTCAAGTCCTGCCGGACCCCCGCCTGCAGGTCGAAAAAGGGCGCAATAGCCTTGCTGAAGAGGCCCTGAACTTCCGCTCTTTCGACCTTGCTGCCGACTCCGCCCTCACCTTCCGAGCGGAACCAGAACTTGTTGTAGTCACCGCCATAATATCCCTGAACGTCCCAGAGATATCCGTCGCGACCCTGACGGGCGCGATATTCGAGACGATCTCCCTGAAACCAGAACACGGGGGTGCCGCTGACTTCCTTGGTAACGGCCGCGCGCGATGCTGCCATTTCGTCGGCGCCAACAAAGGCGTCAGCGGCGAAGGTTGGCCCGGCGAGCGCTTCGGGAGGTGGGGGGGCTTCGGGTATTGGCATTTGGTCACCCGCCATGCCGTGACCCATCGCCGAATGGTCCATTGACTTTGGGCTATGGTCCCTTGAACCATGGTCCAAAGATCCACCGCTCATCTTTTTGGTGTGGTCCATCGCATCGGCGGCATCAGGAGCATGGCGATCATGCATCCCGTTCGCCGTGTCGGGGCTTTCCGCAGCTTGCCCTGCCGATTGTTGCTCTGTCGGTTGTTCTTGCTCGGGGTTGTTCGATTCGTGATCGTGCGATTGCGCCCATGCGCTCGTGGGAGCCGCAAGCAGAGGAAGCGCGAAGATCAAGTGGGAGCGTTTCATCAGCTTTCTCCACCTTCGAGCGGTCTTACGGTGACGACCTGGAACATCCCGTTGTGCATGTGGTAAAACAAGTGGCAGTGGAACGCCCAATCGCCCCTTTCATTGGCCGTCAGGTCAAACTGCGCGCTGCCGCCGGGCTGGACGTTGATGGTATGTTTGAGCGGTTGGCGATCGGCTGGCGCCCCGTTGACCAGCTCGAAGAAATGACCGTGCAAGTGGATCGGGTGAACCATCATCGTGTCATTCACCAGCTTGACCCGAACGCGCTCGTTGTAGGCAAACTGGATCGGCTCGGTGATCTCGTTGAACTTCTTGCCGTCGAACGACCACATATAGCGTTCCATATTGCCGGTCAGATGGATGGTTTTCATCCGCGTCGGACGGCGATTGTCCGTATTCGGTTTGGCCGCCACAAGCTGTGTGTAGTCGAGCACACGGTGGTCGACGTTGTCGAGACCAAGCCCCGGGAAGTTCATCCGATCGATGGGGCTGGAGGCAACAGCGTCGATCCCCGGCCCGGTCTTGACATTGGCCGGTAACACGGAGGTGTCGCGCATTTTCATCCCCGACATGCCAGCCATACCTTCCCCGCCATCAGATCCATGATCCATGCCGGCCATGCTGCCATTGCCGTGGTCCATTCCATCCATAGCTGCGCCGCCTGCGGACGAGTCATGGGCCATCCCGCCCATTCCCATATCGGTCATGGTCAGAACCGGGGGCTTTCTGAGTACAGGCACAGCCGCCCGTGCGCCAGGGCGGCTGGCAAGGGTTGCTACACCCATACCGGAGCGGTCGATCGCTTCGGCCACAAGCGTATGGGCCTCGCCGGTGGGTTCGATAATGACGTCGTATGTTTCGGCAATGCCGATCTGGAACTCGTCGGTTTCGACCGGTTGCACGTTCTGGCCGTCTGCTTGGACGATGGTCATCGGCAGTCCAGGGATACGGACGTTGAAATAGGTCATGGCCGAGCCATTGATGAAGCGCAAACGCACTCTTTCGCCGGGATTGAACAGATATTCGAGATCTTCCGCCGGACCGTGACCATTGATGAGATAGGTGTAGGTCGAGCCGCTTACGTCAGAAATGTCGGTGGGCGCCATCCGCATGCGCGCCCAATTGCGGCGCTGCTCACCGGTCAGTTCGTAATCGTCCGTCCAGCTCGTCTTGTTGTAGTTGAAATAGCCGCCGGCGACCTTGAGTTTCCTCATGATTGCGTGCGGCCCCATCGTCGACCAATCGGACAGCATAACGACGTAATCGCGATCGTATTGATAGGGCTCAGGTTCGATCGGATCGACAATCAGCGGGCCATAATGGCCCAGCGGTTCCTGCAGAGTGTGGGCGTGCCACCAGTAGGTGCCCGACTGGCGGATCGGGAATTGATAGCGATAGGTGTCACCGGGCTCGACCGCCGCCATGCTCACGCCGGGCACACCGTCCATCAGGAACGGCACGAGCATTCCATGCCAATGGATAGAAGTGCCCTCTCCGCTGCGATTGACGAGGTCGACCGTGAGGTTTTGGCCCTCTTTCAACCGCACCAAGGGGCCCGGGATCGTCCCATTGACCGCAACGCCCGGACCTCGACGCGCGCCGGTAGCGAATGTTGTGTCGGCAACTGTCATGGTCAGGTGCTCGCCCGAAAGAACATCGCTGCCCTTGCGGGCGACGGTCCCGTCTAGCGCGCCTCGCGCCCATCCTGGCGCTGCCCCGGCGAGGCCGATTAGCCCCAGCCCGCCAGCCCCTGCGCCGATAAATCTGCGCCGATTAATTGTCACCATTGAAGGCTCCTATCGTAATGCTATGCCCCCTTTTACGCAGGTATGATGTCCATCCCTCAAAAGTAATCGAGCCTTTCGCGCAGGCGCTTTCGAGCGCGGTAAACACGTGTCTCGATCGCTTTTTCTGTAACGCCCAGGAGTTCCGCAGCTTCGGCCTGGCTGCGCTCGTCGATTGCAACGAGAACCAGGGCTTCGCGCAGTCGGACCGGAAGCCTTTCCATCTCTGCCTTCAGAAACGTGAGTTCCTGCTGACTTGCCGTGGCGACTTCGGGGCTCGGACATTCGTCGGGCAGTTCGTGTGGGTTCTGTCCTGCGTCCAAGCCAAAAAATCTTGCAGCCTTGCGCCTCCGAAGCCTGTCGCGGCATTTGTTGAGTGTTACGGTCGTAAGATAAGCCGCAATCGGTTTGTCGGGATCCAGCTTGGCTCGTGCTACCCATGTTGATGCAAGAGCAGTCTGCAGAGCGTCTTCGGCCTCTTCGGCAGATCCAAGCATTCGGCGGGCAAGCCCAAGCAGTCGCGGCAATTCGGGTTCGACAAGTCTTCCGAACGCCGTCCTGTTGCCAGACCTGACCTTTTCGACGAGGCCGGATTCAAGAGTGTCGTCGAGCCCCTGCACGAATGGTCATTCGTCGGCTTCGCCGGTCAGGGACAGGGAAACCTGACGATCAAACTTCGCTTTCTGATCGGGCTTCAACAGCGCGCGCATCGCGAAAACATGCTCGACAGTCGCCTTCTGCAGATCGCCCATGCGGCCGTGAACATCGTCGATGGCTGCGGCCACCTTCGGGCCGTAGTCGTGTTCCTCGTCCATGGCGACCGCGAGCCTCGCATTGGCTGCGCGAAGGGAGTGTTCAAGATCATTTCGCTCGACGGTGAAGCGCACCTCGAGTTGCTCGAGCCGTTCCTCCTGTGAAGCGTCGAGGTCGAGCTCCTCGTGGACAAAGTCATGCAGCGTCTGCGGATGTGCGGCTTCGCGCCATTCGCCGATGGCAAACGCCCCGATACATCCGGCCGCCAATGCAACAAGGGCGGCAATCGCAAACTGGATTACGCCGATCTTCATGGTTCGACGTGCAGCAGCGCAGAAGGAGAAAGGTTTGCACCATCTATGAGGCGGAAGCCTGCAGTCTCGGCACTGGTCGGTGCTGCAGTCGCACCAATACCTGCACCGAGTCCGACGAAGGCCATCGCCGCAATCAATGCCAGGCTTGCGCGCCCTGAGGCCCTCTCCTCAAGCTGACCCGCTCGCATCCAGACTCCGTCCATGAAACCATCGGACATCGAGGGGGCGGGCATGCTCCCCAGGTCCGCCAAAGCGCGATCAATGAGTTCGTTCTTGTTCATTCGGTTCAGTTCCTTCGCTACCTATACGAAGTCGGTGCTTTTGGCCCTCGAAACTTTTTTCGAGGGCTTCGGACAATTGACGCGTATAGCGAGTATGACGGTCTCTCGCATCCTTCGGTCGCACCTCGCCATCCTGCTGGCCGCTGTTCTTTCCTTGCCAATTGTTGCTAGTGCGCATGAAGGCCACAAGAAGGACATGAGCGATGCCGAGATGGCCCAGATGGAAATGCATGGAGCCTCGGAAATGCATGACGCGCCATCCGCGGCTCGCGATCATTTGTTCTCGGGAAAGACCGAGCCCGCCGCCACGACGGCTGCAACGCCAGTGACGGCCGAACAGGCTCTCCAGGCGAAAATCGCGGAGAACCGGATAACCTCGGCGGGGGACCTGCTCGGTCGACTTCATCCTATCGCAGCACACTTCCCCATCGCCTTGCTGTTGATGGCTGCAATCGGAGAAATCTTGTTATTCATGCGCCCAGCGCTGGGCCTTGAAACAACCGTGCGCTTTCTCGTGGCCGGTGGAGCGACCGGCGCTGCCGGGGCGGCCTTCTTAGGCTGGTTCGCAGCCGGCTGGCGCCTCGAAGACCGATCTCAGACACTCGCTCTTCATCGATGGAACGGGACCGCAATCGCGGTTGTCGCGATCGTGGCCGCCTGGTTAGCATTTCGGCCGGGAAGCAGGAAGGCACTCCGTCTCGTAATCGCCATACTGGCGGTGGCCTTGGTCATCCAGGGCTATCTCGGCGGCGAAATGGTCTTTGGACCCAATCATCTTGGTTTGGAGTAGCCATTATGGCAACGACCTTTTTCAGGTTGACGCGGACTTTAGGCCTGCTTCCTCTGATCACCGCCAGCCTGGCCGCGTGCGACGCGCCCTCCGACCTGGCACCTGATCAGAGCGCGGCGAGCGAGGCAACAATCGACACGCCCGCTGCTACGACAACAGCCACGCCGGCTGCGGTCGAGAATTCTGCTGTGAGTGACGATCCCGTTCCGACCTCCACTGCCGCACCATCGCCCAGTCCAAAGCCCGCAGTAGCGCCAGCCAAGCCCAAGACTGGTGCGGCAACGCCCGCGTTCGCCCGGCCACCACCGGCTCCCTCACCAACCGCCTCGAACGATCCGCACGCCGGTCACGACATGACCGGCATGTCGGACGAAGACATGAAAGCAATGGGACACGACTGATCATGACAAAGCCAGCCTTCGAAACTCGTCGCCTGCTTCCGGTCTTCGGTGCGATGCTGCTTGCAGCATGCACCGGTGCCGCCCAAGCCGCCACCTACACCATGTTCCGCGATCCCAGTTGCGGATGCTGCGAAGACTGGGCAGATCATGTTCGCGCAGGCCTTTCTGCGGAGGTTGCCGTACAGGACAGCCCGGACATGGCAGCGGTCAAGGACGGGCATCAGGTGCCCGATGAGCTGCGTTCGTGTCACACGATGGTGGTGGATGGCTATGTAATCGAGGGCCATGTCCCCGCAGCCGATATTGCGCGTCTTCTTCGTGAGCGCCCTGCGGGCGTCGAGGGACTGGCTGTAGCCGGAATGCCTCTTGGATCGCCCGGCATGGAAATGAACGGCCAGACCCAATCCTATCAGGTGATCGCTTTCGGTAAATCAGGCCGCACCGTCTTCAATAGCTACAACTGATCACAACGAGGAGAATCGACATGAAAATACTGATTGGATTGGTCGCAGGCCTGTCGCTGGCCGGACCGGCTCTGGCGCAGTCAAGCGAGGCGCCCGCAAGCGATGCTCAGGCATCCGGTGAAAAGCCCGAGATGTGCGAAATGATGCACAACGGGATGAAAATGCAGGGCATGATGATGAAGGGCAAGGATGGCAAGATGTCCTGCTGTATGATGGACCACTCCAAGATGGATCATGGTATGATGGGTGATCATCAGTCAGGCGCCAAGCCCGATGGTGACACTCCGTCTGCGGAAGCGCCTGCAGAAGATCACGCGACGCATAAGGGTCATGGTCCGGGTTGAGCCGACCTCATGACACAAAGATCATAGCCCTGTTGGGCGAGCAGTTCAGCGAGCTTGCTTTTCCAGCAGGGCAATAAGTTCGGCGATCTTGGTTCGCTGATCACCCTTTGAGCCAAGTTCGACCGCTTCTTCCAGGCAATGGCTCGCGTGGATTTTGAGCACTTCCATGCGGGTTGAGCGCAAGGCGGCCTCCATTGCCGCAAACTGCTGGAGGATGTCGATGCAATACCGGTCCTCTTCCATCATCTTGGCAATGCCACGGGCTTGGCCTTCGATCCTGCGCATGCGCGCGATCTCTTTCTCGAACTTCGTCTTCATACGCTGTTCCATGCCAGCTTTGTCTCCTCGCGCCAATCTCCCCGAGGCGTTGCGACACTTGATTTTCTGCAGGTAATATACTATACTCCCCTACAGTATCTTGAGAGGAGAGTCGACATGTCGAATTCGTCTGATGTTCCGAGCATCAAAGTCTGGGGATGGACGCTCAGCGTCTTTCTCCTAGCGTCCTATCTGATTTGCATAGGCTTCGGCCTCGCGGTTCCTGGCAGGTTTCACATGGTTGAAGCATGGGCACCGCTCCTGCCGGGCTTCGAGTGGTTGACGCCCCTTGGGTTCGCCGCCGGGGCGATCGGCAGCTTTCTTTATGGCTGGTACATCGCCGTCATCGCGGTCCCGCTGTATAGGTACTTCAGCAAGCGGGGCGCCTGAATTCTCGAGATAGAGGCAAGGGCAATGCAAGAGAAGGATCAACCGTCGCTCACTTTTCTCGGTGCAACCGGGACTGTCACGGGCTCACGCTACCTCGTCGAACAGGGGCGACGGCGGATCCTGATCGATTGTGGTCTTTTTCAGGGTTTCAAACAGTTGCGCCTCCGCAACTGGAACCCATTTCCGGTTCCGCCGGAGAGCATCAGCGATGTGCTCCTGACCCACGCTCACCTGGATCACTCAGGCTATTTGCCCGCGCTTGTTCGGAACGGGTTCCGCGGGAAGATCCACGCCACGCCGTCGACCACCGAACTCTGTGGACTTCTGTTACCCGACAGCGGGCATCTGCAGGAAGAGGAAGCCCGATACGCTAGGCGCAAGGCCTTTTCGAAGCATCGCGACCCGCAACCCCTCTATACGCTGGATGATGCGAAGGCCGCGCTCGGGCATTTCGAACCGGTGCCGTTCGATACGGCGCTCGATCTGGGCGACGGCATATCGGCGCGCTTTATTCCTGCCGGGCACTTGCTTGGCGCGGCCTCGATACGGCTGACCATCGACGGGCGCGTCATCCATTTCAGCGGCGATGTCGGGAGACCGACAGACCCGATGATGCGCAGTCCCGATCAATTTTCTGGAGCAGACATACTTGTAACCGAGTCGACCTATGGCAATCGCACGCATCCCTCGGTCGATGCCGAGGCCGAACTGGCCGACATCATCAATAAGGTCGTGGGCCGGGGAGGGACAATCCTCGTGCCGGCATTCGCAGTCGGACGGGTCCAGGGGGTTATGCTTCAGATCGCGCGGCTGCGCGAACGTGGAGAAATCCCTGACATTCCAGTCTATCTCAACACACCCATGGGCGCCAACGCGACCGACATCTATCATCGGCACCATGGCGAACATCGAGTGAGCTGGGATGATTGCAAGGCCATGTTTGACTTGGCCGTGCGTATACGAACGGTCGAGGAATCGAAGGCGCTCAACCGGGATGTAGCCCCGAAGATAATCGTCTCAGCAAGCGGCATGCTTACCGGCGGCCGCATCCTGCACCACGTCGTCAGCTTCGGCCAAGACCCGAAGAACGCGATTGTGCTCTCCGGTTTCCAGGCCGGGGGCACCCGTGGTGCTGCGCTCGTCCAAGGAAAGCGTACGCTTCGAATTTTCGGTGACGAGATTCCAATCCGTGCTGAAGTTATCCAGCTTGAAGGACTTTCCGGCCATGCGGATGCGGACGAATTACTTGCCTGGATGGGCAAGGCGAAGCCGCCGCAAATGACTTATGTGACGCATGGCGAACCTGATGCCGCAGATGCCTTGCGCTTCCGGATCGAACACGAGCTCGGCTGGAATGTCCGTGTGCCAGAACACCTCGAACGAGTTTCGATCAGGTCCCCGCAATGAGCGACAATGTTCACTCCATTCCTCTCGTTCGTGCCGGTATCGATACCTATCGCCAACCGGTCGTCTTCATGCACAAGGATTGCCACCTTTGCCGGGCAGAGGGCTTCAGCTCACTGACCCGGGTCGAAATCACAGTTCGAGAACGGAAGATCATCGCTTCGCTGAACGTGGTCACCGATGCCGATTGGCTCGCGCCGGACATTGCAGCTCTCAGCAACTCAGCATGGACCAATCTTGGTGTCCGGCCGGGGGAAAAGGGCTTCTTCGGACACGCAGAACCGGCAGAGAGCACATCTGCCATTCGCGCCAAAGTCTACGGTCAGAAGCTGGCGCAGGACGACTTTCAGGCAATCGTCAAAGATGTTCTGGCCTTCCGCCTTTCCGATCTAGACCTCGCTGCCTTCATCGCATCGTGCGCGGGAGATCGGTTGGACGTCGATGAGACAATCGCCCTGACCCGCGCAATGCAGGATGCGGGGCAAACCCTCGACTGGGGCGAGGGGATGGTCCTCGACAAGCACTGCGTTGGCGGCCTTCCTGGCAATCGCACTACGCCGATCGTGGTCGCTATCGTTGCGGCTGCGGGCTTCCGCATTCCCAAGACCTCGAGCCGAGCGATCACTTCTCCGGCCGGGACCGCCGATACCATGGAGGTGATGACCCCGGTCGCGCTCAAGATCGCGGACCTACGCCGGGTAGTCGACGCCGAAGGAGGATGCCTTGCATGGGGCGGCGAGCTCGACCTCAGCCCGACTGACGACTTGCTGATAAGGATCGAACGCCCGCTCGATTTCGATAGCGACGGTCAGCTCGTGGCGAGCGTTATGTCCAAGAAGGCTGCTGCGGGCTCGACCCACGTCCTTATCGATATTCCGGTGGGACCTACCGCCAAGGTTCGGTCGCAAGAAGCGGCTGTGTCGTTGGCAGCCAGAATGGAATCTGTTGCTGCTGCGCTCGGCCTCAATCTGCGCATTCACGTGAGCGATGGATCGGCGCCAGTCGGGCGCGGTATCGGGCCCTCGCTCGAGGCTCGCGACGTGCTCGCCGTCCTCAGGCGGCAGGCTGATGCGCCTTCGGACTTGCGCAACCGTGCACTCGATCTTGCCGGTTCGCTGCTCAACCTTGCTCAGGGCAATGGGCCGATCGGGCGCGAACAAGCGGAAGCGCTCCTCGCCAGCGGTGCAGCGGAGGCCAAATTTCGCGCAATCTGCGAGGCACAAGGGGGCTTTTTCGAGCCCGGGCTTGCCCCGTTCCATGCGGTCGAGACGGCGCCTGTTGCCGGTGTGATCGCCGAGATCGACAACCGAAGGATCGCACGGATCGCCAAACTCGCCGGCGCGCCCGGTCGCAAGACCGCCGGGGTAATATTGCACAAGCGGCCTGGCGAGCGTGTCGATCAGGGCGAGCCCATCTACGAAATCCACGCCGAATCCTCGGGCGAGCTCGATTGGGCAAGAGACTATGCGCGCTCGAGCTCTACAGCCTTCACGATTGGTGAAGAGCAATGAGCGTCCTTCTCGTCTTTCCAGGGATGGAAGCGCTTGCCACGCAGATTATCGAGCGAAGCGGGAATCATGCCCACCAGGTCGACCTGCACCATTTCCCCGACGGTGAAACCCTTGTCACTTTGCCCGAACAGCTTGTCGATCGGGACGTAGCTATCCTCGCAACGCTGCACGACCCAGACCCCCTCGCGCTGCCCCTGACCTTTGCGGCCACGACTGCGCGTGAATTCGGAGCAAGGTCTGTCGGCCTCATCGCGCCCTATCTTTCCTACATGCGCCAGGACCACCGCTTCGCTCCCGGTCAGGCCGTCAGCGCGCCGATATTCGCGCGCTTCCTTCAGGAGAGCATCGACTGGCTGGTTACTGCCGATCCGCACCTCCACCGGATTCATTCGCTTGGCGAGTTGTTCGATATCCCCACGCGGCGCGTCGAGACTGCACCGCTGCTTGCCGAATGGATCAAGGCGAACGTGCCTGACGCGGTGTTGCTCGGCCCGGATGGCGAGAGCCGGCAGTGGGTTGCCGAAGTCGCACAGCACGCGAGCCGTCCATTCGAGGTCTTGGAGAAGGTTCGCAGCGGAGATCGCGAGGTGCAGGTAAGCGTTCCTCAAAGCGAGGCGCTCTTGGGTGGAACGCCCGTCATCCTAGACGATATTGCGTCCTCGGGTCGGACGATGATCGAGGCGATCGCGCGACTGGCCGATGCCGGATGCAGCCCCGCCATTTGCGTTGTCATCCACGCTGTCTTTTCGGGCGATGCCTACAACCAGATCCTCAATGCTGGTGCTGCGCGGATCGTCACTACCAACTCCATTCCTCATGCGAGCAACGCAATCTCGTTGGCTGGCCCCTTGTCCGATGCCACCACTGAGTTGATCGATAACACGTGACCCAAGAGTAACGCCCATGAACGAGCAAGAACTTCAACGCGACGAACACCATTGCCATCAACAGGGTCATGGCGAAAAGGCGCCGAAGGATGGACGCTACGATAGCGTCCCTGAAGGTTACGCCGGTGCAGTATATACCTGTCCCATGCACCCGGAGGTGCGGCAAACGCACCCGGGCTCCTGTCCCATTTGCGGTATGGGTCTGGAGCTCGAATCCGCGGCGATGCTGGATGAGGGACCGAACCCGGAACTCGTCGATTTCACACGGCGCTTCTGGGTCGGGACGGTTCTCACGATTCCTTTGCTCGTCCTTACAATGGGGCCACTGCTAGGGTTCTCCGGCATTCGCGAATTCCTTGGAGAACGCGCCACCCTTTGGATCGAACTGGTATTGGGGACGCCGGTGGTCCTTTGGTGCGGCTGGCCTTTCCTGGTACGCGGCTGGAATTCATTCCGAACGATGAACCTCAACATGTTCTCGCTTATCGGGATGGGCGTGATCGCGGCCTGGCTGTTCAGCGTGGTGGCTGTAATAGCTCCGGATATTTTCCCTGACGGCTTCCGCGATGCCGAGGGCCATGTCGGCGTCTATTTCGAAGCAGCAGCGGTTATCGTGACGCTGGTCCTGCTAGGGCAGGTCATGGAACTGCGTGCTCGCGAAGGCACAGGCAAGGCAATCCGCGCGTTGCTCGACCTTGCAGCGAAGACCGCGCGGGTCATCCGAGATGATGGCAGCGAGGAGGAGATCCCGCTCGAACACGTCCATGTCGGCGACCGCCTGCGCGTGCGACCCGGCGAGAAAGTGCCGGTCGATGGCCAAGTCGTCGATGGCAGGTCCTCCGTCGATGAAAGCATGATTACTGGCGAGCCTGTTCCGATCGAGAAGGTCGCTGGCGATCCCGTGACCGGGGCTACGATCAACGGCACTGGCAGCCTCGTGATCGAAGCCAAGCGGGTTGGATCGGACACCATGCTTTCGCAGATCGTCGAGATGGTGGCAGCCGCGCAGCGTTCGCGCGCCCCTATCCAGAAATATGCGGACAAGGTCGCCGGCTGGTTCGTCCCGGCGGTGATCGGGGTGGCCGTGCTCGCGTTCATCGCTTGGGCCATCTGGGGACCAGAACCCACCCTGGCCTATGCCCTGGTCGCCGCGGTTGCCGTGCTGATCATCGCATGTCCCTGTGCGCTTGGCCTTGCCACCCCCATGTCGATCATGACTGCCACGGGACGCGGCGCGCAGGCTGGCGTACTGATCAAGAATGCCGAAGCGCTGGAACGGTTCGAGAAGATCGACACGCTGATCGTGGACAAGACCGGCACGCTCACCGAGGGCAAGCCGAAGCTTGTCGCTGTCCTGCCCCAGCCGGGCAAGGATGAAGAAGAAGTATTGCGAGCGGCTGCCTCGCTCGAGCGAGGCTCCGAACATCCCCTGGCAGAAGCAATCGTGAATGGTGCCGAGGAGCGAGGCATCGCCTTGGTCGATGCTAAGGAGTTCGAGGCGGTCACCGGCAAGGGCGTGAAGGGCGAGGTCGATGGGCACGCGGTAGCGCTTGGCAACAAGGCGATGATCGAAGACCTCGGCCTGGTCGCCGGTGATCTGGTCGAAAAGGCGAACCAGCGCCGTGACGAAGGCGAGACGGTCATGTTCGTTGCCATCGATGGCGTGATTGCCGGGCTCGTCAGCGTGGCTGACCCGGTCAAGGAAACCACGCCAGATGCGCTCAGGGCACTGCACGCGCTTGGCCTGCGCATCATCATGGCGACTGGCGACAACGAACGCACGGCTAAGGCTGTCGCCGCGCGGCTCGGCATCGACGAAATCCGCGCCGACGTCCTGCCCGAAGACAAGGCTCGCATCATTCGCGAATTGCAGAATGGCGGGGCCAGGGTGGCCATGGCAGGCGACGGGGTGAACGATGCCCCCGCACTGGCACAGGCCGATGTCGGCATTGCCATGGGCACCGGCGCCGATGTCGCTATCGAAAGCGCAGGCATAACTCTCGTGAAGGGCAATCTCGACGGAATCGTCCGTGCTCGCCGACTTGCCCAGGCGACCATGGGCAACATCCGGCAGAACCTGTTCTTTGCTCTGATATACAATGCTGCCGGCGTACCGGTTGCCGCAGGTGTGCTTTATCCGGTCACGGGTATGCTCATCAGTCCAATGTTTGCTGCCTTTGCAATGAGCGCGTCTTCGATCTCGGTGGTGCTCAACTCTCTGCGCTTGCGACGCGCAGCACTTTGAGGGTCGCCGCCACAAAGGAGAATAGTTATGTCCAATTTCCTCAACGCAGTGTTCTTGCCCGCAACATCCCGCGTGCAGCAGGGTTTTGGCTGGCATATGAATGATGGAGGGCACATGTCCGGCAATTATTGGGGAATGGGCGGATTCGTGCATGTGTTCTTCTGGGTGCTCGTAGTCGGAGCCATCATCGCGGTTACCTTGCTGCTTTCGCGCAGCTTCGTACGCAAGGACGGAGGCGAAAGCACCCGTGATGCCATCGACCACCTCGACGAGCGATATGCCAAGGGCGAGATTGATCGCGAGGATTATCTGCAACGCAAGAAGGACATCACGGAGCGCTAGTTCCGAGATCGCAATGACGCAAAACCAGCACGAGGCGCAAGAAAGCGGCGGGAAGAAAGGCAGCATCTCGTTGACAGGTGCCGTGGCCATGGGCACCGGGGTGATGATCGGTGCGGGTATCTTCGCCCTCACCGGACAGATCGCCGAACTCGCCGGACCATTGTTCCCGCTGTCATTCATCGCCGGTGCCATCGTCACTGCCCTGGCGGCTTACAGCTATATCAAGATGTCCAACGCCTTGCCTTCATCGGGCGGCATCGCGATGATCCTGCAGAAGGCATATGGTCCAGGCACCGTTGCGGCTGCGGCTTCGCTGCTCATGGCGCTTTCGATGGTAATCAACGAAAGCCTCGTCGCGCGCACATTTGCGACCTACGCGCTGCGTCCCTTCGGGATGCAGGACAATGGCATCCTGCAGTCGGCATTGGCGCTTGGACTGATTGTCTTTGCCTATCTCGTGAATGCTTCGGGCAATCGCTCGGTAAGCATGGTTTCTATCGTCATGTCCGCGATCAAGATCGGCGGTATCGCGATTTTCGCCGTCGCCGCGCTCTGGGTGAGCGGGCTTTCGGGTGGAGCCTTTGCCGAGCCCACAACCGGATTCGGATGGGAGGGCACGGTTGCATCGGTCGCCTTCTCGATCCTTGCCTTCAAAGGCTTCACGACGATCACGAACAGCGGCGGAGAGATCGTTGACCCGCACCGCAACGTCGGGCGCACGATAATGATCGCCATCGGCATCTGCGTCGTCACTTACCTCCTCGTTGCAGGTGCAGTAGGAGCGAGCCTTGGGATCGAAGAAATCGTGGCGGCGCGGGATTACTCGCTGGCGGCAGCTGCCGAGCCCGCGCTTGGCCGCGTCGGATTCTGGTTCACGATTGTGATCGCCCTTACCGCCACCGCTTCGGGCGTCGTGGCGAGCGTGTTCGCGGTATCCCGCATGCTGACAATGCTCACCAAGATGAAGATGATCCCGCACAGCCACTTCGGCATGAGGGGCAGCCTGCGCAGCCACCTGTTGGTCTACACAGTGGTGGTCGCCGGTGTCCTCGCGGTCCTGTTCGACCTTTCCCGCATCGCTGCCCTTGGCGTCTTCTTTTACTTGGTCATGGACATGCTCGTGCATTGGGGCGTGCTGCGGAACCTGCGCAAGGAGATCGGGGCGCGGGCCGAGATCCTACTGGCAGCACTGGCAGCTGACCTGGTCGTTCTGGGTGCCTTCACCTGGATCAAATTGCAGAGTGACGCGATGATTGTTCTTAATGCCGTCTTGGGGATCGCAATTGTCTTCTTCGGAGAGCATCTGTTCCTGCGCCGCATGGAAGCGGACGAAGACGAGCTCGCCTAGCGACGCATTCATCAGGTCATGGAGGTGGAGTTCATTTTTGGTTCTGGGAAAAATAGCGCCAAGAGCGGAAGCAATCCCGAAGTGTTGCTGGCCGTTCAAGGCTTCCTCGTCGCGTTCCTTTGGGAAATGCTCCAGATGCCGTTCTACGTGATGGATGGCATGACAGCCTGGGAGGTCACCAAGAACTGTGCATTCGCATCTCTTGGAGATGCAGGTATCATGGTGGCTGCTGCATGGATCGCTGATCGCCTAACTGGCGGCGACCTCTGGCAGGAGCGTTTGAGTTCGCTGCCTGTAGCGATTTTTCTGGGCATTGGATTGGCGGTGACGGCTGCAATTGAATGGCTGGCACTGCGGAGCGAATGGGGCTGGAGCTATGCCCAGACGATGCCGACCATATCCGGCATCGGGCTCGTGCCTCTCGCCATGTGGGTGATCGTGCCCCTAGTGTCACTCGGCCTGGCGAGAAGAATGACTTGAATGCCAATTGGAGAGCCAGATGTCGCACTCGGACAGGGATAAGCACTGGGAGGCGGTATACCGCGAGAAATCTCCCGATTCAGTGAGCTGGTTTCAAGATACGCCAGTGCCCACTTTGAATGCGCTGGACCAATTTGGAGCAGACAAGCGATCAGCCCTGATCGACATTGGGGGTGGTGCATCGGCGCTCGTCGATTCCTTGCTTGAGCGTGGTTGGCGCGACCTTACCGTGCTCGACATTGCCGCCTCTGCGCTCGACGCTGCCAAGTTGCGCCTGGGTGCATTATCCGACCTTGTGCAATGGGAGGTAGCTGACATTACCAATTGGCGACCGACGCGAACATTCGATGTCTGGCATGACCGCGCCGTCTTTCATTTTTTGACAGAAACCAGGCAGCGGCAAGCCTATAGAAGGGCCCTTCTAGACGGGCTCGCGGAACACGGTTTGGTGATAATGGCGACCTTTGCCCCAGACGGACCAGAGCAATGCAGCGGCCTGCCGGTTCAAAGATACGATACCGAGACGCTTGCCAAGGAGCTCGGCGCTGAGTTGAAGCCCATCGCGAACTGGAGAGAGCAACACGTCACACCCTGGGGAAGCAATCAAGCCTTCAACTGGTGCGTATTCCGGAAAAGCTGAGGCGATGCCGGAGGAGGCCCACGGCAAAAGGGTTTCTGGATGACCTTCATCATCGGAGGCATGATGATGACCGTCATGCTTCTTTTTACGTGGGGCATGTACAAGGACAAAACGAAGAACATCATTATCCTTGGCGTTGGCGCGTTGGTGTTCGCGGTGGCTCTTTCTCTGGTCCGCAGCCAGGCGACCAGCATCGACGAAGAATACCTGTCGGCGATGATGCCGCACCATTCGATAGCGATCATGACGAGTGCGCGAGCTGAGATCACCGATCCGTGCGTTCGCAAGCTGGCCGACTCGATCATCGAGGCGCAGGTCGAGGAAATCACTGAGATGAAGATGCTGATTGAAGATATCGAGCAAAACGGTGAACTGGGCGATGGAACGCCTCTGCCTGCACGTACGACAGATCTGACACCGCAGCTGCTGCAGGAAGCCGATTAGGCGGTCGAGCGTCCTATCAGTCTGGCGGTGCGCGACGAGGTTGCGGCAGGCGAATACTGGCTCCTAGCAGATTTATCCCGCAATTCGCGAATACGTGAACTTGCGGGATAAAAACCCGATCGTATGGCTGTGCGGAGATGGTTCGCTGACTGCTTTTGCGGAATTGTATTGGCGATGCCAAAGCGGGATGAACCGCCCCGAGATTGCCAGAGGCCGTTTGGCTTGAGTTATGCTGCGATGGGTGTGTGGTCCAGCATAGCGAAGTATTGTTCTTCGGCTTCGGCGGGCGGGATATTGCCGATCGGCTCGAGCAGCCGCCTGTTGTTGAACCAGTCGACCCATTCGAGCGTCGCGTATTCGACGGCTTCGAACGACCGCCATGGTCCGCGCCGGTGGATGACCTCGGCTTTGTAGAGTCCGTTGATGGTCTCGGCCAAGGCATTGTCATAGCTGTCGCCGACGCTGCCCACCGATGGCTCGATCCCGGCCTCGGCAAGGCGCTCAGTGTACTTGATCGAGACGTACTGGCTGCCGCGGTCGCGGTGATGGATGAGGCCACCACGATGGACCGGGCGACGATCGTGGATGGCTTGCTCGAGGGCATCCAGAACGAAGCTGGCGTTGGCTTTTCTGCTGACCCGCCAGCCCACGATGTAGCGGGCATAGACGTCGATGACGAAGGCGACGTAGACGAACCCCGCCCAGGTCGCGACGTAGGTGAAGTCCGAGACCCACAGCATGTTCGGCGCCGGCGCATGGAACTGAAGGTTGACCTGGTCGAGCGGGCAAGGGGCCGCCTTATCGCTGATGGTCGTGCGCACCGGCTTGCCGCGGATTATGCCCTGCAAGCCAAGATCGCGCATGAGCCGTTCCACCGTGCATCGGGCGACGCCCAAGCCTTCGCGGTTCATCTGTCGCCAGACCTTGCGCACGCCGTAGACGCCGAAGTTCTCGGCGAATACGCGCAGGACCTCGGGCTTCAACGCCTGGTCGCGCTGGGCACAGGCCGACATCCGCGAGGGATCGCGCCGCTGCGCGACGCGCTCGTGGTAGGTGGATGGGGCGATCGGCAGAACCCGGCAGATCGGCTCGACCCCATACTCCTCGCGGTGCTCGTCGATAAACGCCGTCATCGCTTGAGCGGGCGGTCGAGCTCCGCCTGAGCAAAATATGCGGAAGCCTTGCGCAAGATCTCGTTGGCCTGGCGCAACTCGCGGTTCTCGCGTTCCAGCGCCTTGAGCTTGTCAGCCAGCTCGGTCAGCGCCCCGGCTCGCTTGTCCTTCCCCTTCATTCGCCTATATGCCGCGAGCGCTTCTTCCGCACTCACCATCATCTTTTTCGTGTCGCACCCTCGAAGCGCACAGGTGTCACCGCAAGGCCTATAATCGAGAACCGCGCAGCGCTTCCCGGCGTCGGCCATCCGGTGGACCGCGACCTGCGCAGCAGTTCACGATCCGATGGCAGCGAAATTTAAAGCCTCAGCCATGGCAGCAGTCCCCTTCCTGTATCGGGGGGCAGGGAACGGTGCCGTATGAGCAGAACACGCAGCAATCGCCGTGAAGCGGCCGAAGTCGAACGCCGCAGCCCGCGCAATTGTGGAAGAACAGGCAAGCGTTGGTCGGCATTTTCAAATCCTCCTCATGCCCGCATTCGGGGCAGCGCAAGCGCGAGATCAAGATCAGATCAGCCATAGAGGAAGGCACCTGCCAGCAGCGCCGCACCGATGACAATCCATATGGCGGTCAGCGCACGGTAGGTCGGCGATCCGCATGCACCGTCCGCGGGGCATATTAGCGCTAGTCGAAGCTGCCAACGCAATCGAGCGGCGGCCGCAACAAGCAAGACCGTGGCGAGCACAAGCAGAGGGGTACGATAGGGAGCTGCAACCGCTGAAATACTGCCAAGCCACGCCGAACCCAGACCAACCGATGTCAGCGCCAAGGGAAGCGCACAACATGCAGCGGCCCCGAAGGCAGCAAAGACACCACCGCCCGCCGCTAATCCGTTCCACCATGTGCTGAAGCCGCGCATCAATTGTCCTTTTGCAAACCCCGATTCGCACACCTATTTACAGTCTGTAGCAGCTACAGACTCAAGAGGGTGGCTTTGAAAATTGGTGAAGTGGCGAAGCGGACCGGGTGAAACATCGAGACAATCCGGTATTACGAGCGGATAGGTGTCATTGGGCCGCCTCCACGAAGGGGCGCTTACCGCGACTATAGTCCCAAGGGCATCGAGCGCCTCCGCTTTATTCGGCGTGCGCGCGAACTGGGCTTTTCCCTTGAAGAGGTGCGGGCATTGCTTGATCTAACACCAGGTCAGGAAGCGCATTGCGATGAGGTGCAATCAATCGCCGAACAGCACCTAGCGAACGTGCGTGCGAAGCGGGCCGACCTTGAGCGGATGGAGAACGCTCTCGCTAAACTGATCGAGCAATGTGGCACTACGGGCAATGATCGGTGCCCGGTGTTGGAAAGTCTAGCGGGTGAAGGCTAGTCCAGCAGATCGAAGCTACGGACCAACGGGTTTCTACCCAACACTCACAATTGGCACAGCCTGCCGGATCAGAAAAGCAAACGGTCCGCTTTTGGGCACCTTGCAATGTGTGGCCTATGTCCAGAATTGGGGCGTAAAGTGGACATTGATCTCGCCCGATTTGCATGAGGCTAAATTCAATTTAGAGTCCCGAAAAAGCTATCGCGATGTTTGCTCAACTGATTGAGATATAAGCTAAGATTCTGAGGCGTTTGGTGTCGAGGCTCGCAACCCGGCCCACATCGGGCCTCAAAGCACCTTTCTAAATTTCTGGAACTGGGCCGGGAGCGGAACGTCCGCTTATGGATCGAGATGGTTTGTTAGCTGTCGATAGGGATGATCGAGCAGTCAGGTCTTAGACCACCGCTCCGACCAGGCTCCCGATTCCGGCAGTCGCCGCCATTGCCAAAGCCCCCCAGAATGTGACGCGAAGCGTCGCACGCGCGATTGGTGCACCGCCAGCTCTTGCACCGATCGCACCGAGAACCCCGAGGAAGATCAGCGATGCGATTGCAACTGCGGGCACGAGTCTCGCAACCGGTATGATCGCAACCAGAGCAAGCGGTAGCGCAGCCCCGACCGTGAAGGTTATGGCCGAGGTCAAGGCGGCCTGGACAGGTCTGGCGATACTATGGTCGATGATTCCGAGTTCGTCCCTTGTATGCGCCGCCAACGCGTCCTCTTGCGAAAGTTCCGTAGCGACTTGCCTCGCCAGCGAAGGTGAAAGCCCGCGACGCTCATAGATTGTAGCAAGTTCGGCCAATTCGGCCTCGGGATTGGCCTCGAGTTCTCGCTTTTCCCTATCGAGATCTGCAGCTTCGGTGTCGGCTTGTGAACTGACCGACACATATTCTCCAGCTGCCATGGACATTGCGCCCGCAACGAGGCCAGCCGTGCCTGCTACAAGCACTTCGCTTCGCCCAGCACTTGCTGCAGCCACTCCTATGATAAGACTTGCCGTTGAGACAATGCCATCATTGGCGCCCAGGACGGCCGCACGGAGCCAGCCTATTCGGGAAACAAGATGCTGTTCACTATGCAAATGAAGACGGCTCAATGGCAATCCTTGTTTAATGCGCCTTTGTTGATCCTACGGGATCTCCGGAAGCATGGCAACGGGGCAGTTAGGGGGCAGTTGCCATGCTTCCGAAGCTGGTTGTTGCTGTATCAGGGAAGATCGCGCTCCATCACATCTGTCCACGCCGCAATGAAGTCGTGAACGAACTGGTCGCGGCCATCGTCCGAAGCATAGGCTTCTGCCACCGCGCGCAATTCCGAATTGGCACCAAAGGCCAGATCGACCGGTGTCGCGGTCCATCGGACTGCGCCGCTGGAGCGATCCTTCCCTTCATATATGCCGGGGTTCGTGCTCGATTTCGACCAGATGGTCGACATGTCGAGGAGGTTCACGAAGAAATCGTTCGTCAGAACTCCAGGGCGCGTGGTGAGGACGCCGTTTTGCGATCCGCCAGAGTTGGCATCGAGTGCTCGCATTCCTCCGACCAACACTGTCATCTGGGGAACGGTCAGATCGAGCAGATCGGCGCGCTCGACGAGCTGTTCAGCAGGCGTGCCGCTGCTATCGGCAGCGAAGTAGTTGCGGAAGCCGTCGGCCTTGGGCTCCAACACTGCAAACGATGCTGCATCTGTCTGGTCCTGGGTCGCATCCACTCTTCCAGGTCTGAAGGGCACTTGCGCATCAACCCCGGCCTTTCGAGCGGCCTCCTCGATACCAACGCTGCCTCCAAGGACGATCAGGTCTGCGAGTGAGACCTGCTTGCCATCGCGTCGCTGGCGGTTGAACTGGTCACGAATCCCGGCCAGCTTGTCGAGAACCGGCTTGAGCCGCTCAGGATCGTTTACCAGCCAGCGGATTTGCGGCTCAAGCCGGATGCGCGCGCCGTTCGCACCACCGCGAAGGTCCGTACTGCGATAGGTGGCGGCCGACGCCCATGCGGTTCGGACTAAGTCGGGCACGGACAAACCGGAAGCGAGAATTCGCGATTTGAGCAGTGCAATATCCGCGTCGCTGATAGTCGCGTAGTTGGCCTTGGGCAGGGGATCCTGCCAGGCGAACTGAACCTTCGGTACATCCTTCCCGAGATAGCGCGAACTCGGTCCCATATCGCGATGGGTCAGCTTGAACCAGGCTCGCGCAAAAGCATCCGCGAACAACTGCGGGTTCCGCTGGAACCGAAGGGCAATTTCCCTGAAGGCCGGATCCTCCTTCAACGAAAGATCGGTGGTGAACATGATGGGCTGATGCTGCACACCTGGGCGGTGGGCGTCAGGAACCATGCCTGCGCCGCCCCCGTTGGCCGGCACCCACTGTACCGCACCCGCCGGGCTCCGGGTCTGGACCCAATCGAATGCGAACAGATTGTTGAGGTAATCGCTCGTAAACGCGACCGGATTGGAGGTCCAGGCACCCTCAAGTCCGCTGCTGACCGTGTCTTCGGCATTGCCTTTGCCGCAGGAGTTCTGCCAGCCAATTGCCTGCTGTTCCACGGGAGCGCTTGAAGGGTCTGCGCCGACGCACTTGCCGGGATCATGGGCTCCGTGCGCCTTGCCGAAAGTATGACCGCCGGCGATCAGTGCGACTGTCTCTTCATCATCCATCGCCATGCGACCGAATGTCTGGCGAATGTCCTTCGCAGCCGCGACGGGGTCGGGGACGCCGTTGGGGCCTTCCGGATTGACGTAGATGAGACCCATCTGGACGGCGGCGAGAGGCCGTTCGATCGTACCGCTCCCGTCGCGGCGTTGGTCGGCAAGCATCTTGCGTTCAGGGCCCCAATAGACATTGTCCGGCTCCCAGTCGTCTACGCGTCCACCTGCGAAGCCGATCGTCTTGAAGCCCATCTGTTCAAGCGCGACGGTCCCTGTCAGCGCCATCAGGTCCGCCCACGAGATCTTGCGTCCGTATTTCTGCTTGATGGGCCACAGGAGGCGCCGTGCCTTGTCGAGGTTGACGTTGTCGGGCCAGCTGTTGAGCGGCTCGAAACGCTGCTGCCCGCCGCCAGCTCCCCCTCTTCCGTCAGACACACGATAGGTCCCCGCACTGTGCCACGCCATGCGAATGAAGAACGGGCCATAGTTCCCGTAGTCTGCCGGCCACCATGGCTGGGAAGTGGTCAGGGTCGCGGCAATGTCCGCTTTGACGGCATCGAGGTCGAGCGAATTGAACTGCGCAACATAATCAAAGTTGGGCCCGTAGGGGTTTGATTCGGGCGACTCCTGACGTAGCGGGCTGAGGTCGAGACGTTCCGGCCACCAGTCCTGGTTCGTCATGCTTTTGCTTTGCTCGGGAGGCGCCGAGTCTTGCGCAAGTACCGCAGGCGGAAGGCCGATAGCTGCCACGCTTGCGGTCAGCAGAATGGCTAACTTTTTCGACTTGGCGCGCATTGAATTCTCCCCCTGAACCTGTCTGGAAGCGAATCATCACCCCAGACTTCATTGCCACGAGAAGCAATCATCCACCGGATTCCTGACGACGACCTGACGGTGAGATTGCCAGATCAAGAATTAGACTTGATCGGCCCCCGGAAACGACACGGTGAACTGAGCGCCGCCATCGGGAGGCGTTTCGAGCTCGATAGTGCCGCCGTGGACTTCGACCAGGCGATGAACAATGCCGAGACCGAGGCCCGATCCCTCCTGATTCTGACGATTCTTGCGCCAAAATCTGTCGAAAATGAACGGAATGTCCTCTTCGCATATGCCGGGCCCGTGATCACGGATCGACACCTGGGGGCCGGGCCCGGCCCGTACCTCGATCGGTTTATTGCCGCTCCCGTGATAAATGGCGTTCTCGATTAGGTTGCGCAGCACGCGGTAAATCGCCTCATCGTGGCCATGAATTTTTGCATTGCCGAAATCTTCGAAGCTGATGTCCTGTCCCTTTCCAAGCGCGAGCGGTGCCAGCTGGCTAACTGCACGCTGGGCTATCTCCGCAAGGTCAATCCGGTCACCCAGATCAAGCGTACTGGCATCGGCCTGTGCCAAATCGAGCAGCTGGTTCACCAGCCGGCTCATCTGGGCATTGTCACGCAACAATTGCTGCCTTTGTTCGCCTTGGGGAAGCTCCGCGAGCGAAAGTTGCATAATAGAAAGTGGTGTCCGCAACTCGTGCGCGGCATTGGCGGTGAATGAACGCAGCGTGCCCATGGCGAGTTCGAGGCGTGCCAGAGCCCTATTTACCGCGCTGACAAGGGTTGCGACTTCGCGCGGTTGCGATGGTTCGGCAATCCTCAGCGACATGTTCTCGGGATCGAGCTGATCGACCTGCGTTTCCGCTTCTCTGAGAGGCGCGAGCACCCGCCGCACGGCGAGTACATTGAAAAGGAGCATGAGCAGCGAAAGCGGGACCAGGGGCAATGCGACGTGCTGCAAGAGTTCATTCGCAATCACCGGTACGTAAGGCCGGATGCCACTTCCTTCGAATTGCATGAAGAGCCACTTGCGCTCTCCATCAATGGTGACTGTCCGTACTCCGGAAATCCTGTACCCTTCCGCTAGCTTTTCGCGTCTGGTCCAGTCCATCAAATCCCCTTTGACAGGAGACTGATGGACCGAGGCGGAAGGTGCAGGAACACTGTCGCTCGCCAAGTAGCTGGCGAACCACCTCGATGCGCCCGGCGGACCCGCGAGCAGATTGGTTTCTGCCGCGCCCGAATTGCTGGCCTTGGCTGCCTCCATGGTGAGCAGCTCTTCGGCGAGCGATTGCGGTTGCCTGCTGTATGTCGTGATAACGATCGCAATGTCGAGCAGGGCAAAGACAAGGGTAAAAAGCGCCAATCGGGTGGCAATCTGGCGAAACAGCGTCGGTCGTTTGCTCGTCCGGCCGAGCAAGGTGTGGTCAGCCTTTGGCAAAGTCGGTCTCGAGGATGGCATAGCCCACCCCGTGCACTGTCTTGATCTGAACCTCGGCACCCGCTTCCTTCAAATGCCGCCGCAATCGCGACACCGCAGCTTCCATCGCGTTCGGAGTGATGTCGGCGTCCATGGAATAAAGGGCGCTTTCTATCGACTGCTTCGCCACCACGTGTCCCGCTCTGCGCAGGAGAATTTCAAGGAGATCGATTTCTCTCGGAGAAAGTTCCGCTGCCTTTCCATCTACTTTGACAGCCCGCTCCGATGGGAAGAGCGAAACATTGGCCAGCGTCAACACCGCTTCGAGCGTATGGCCCGGTCGGCGAAGCAGGGCTCGGCAGCGTGCTGCCAGCTCCGGAAGGTGGAAGGGCTTGACGACGTAGTCATCGGCTCCTGCATCAAGCCCGAGAATACGATCATCCAGACCGCTGCGCGCAGTCAGAACAAGTACCGGAACATGGCTCTTGCGCGCCCGCAATCCGCTGACAAATTCCAGCCCGTCCCCGTCCGGAAGTCCAAGGTCAAGTACGATAAGGTCATAGTCATAGGTTTCGTATGCATCGTTTGCGCCGTCCAGGGTTTCGCACCAATCGACTGCGAAACCCTGGCGTTCGAGCCCATCCTTTACCAGGGTGGCCAAGCGATTATTGTCCTCAACCAGTAACAGGCGCATTGTCCACATCCGATCCGTTAGCGGGCCGCTTGTAGCCTGTTATCATCGACCATGGCATGTTTTCCCGGTGCCGCACGCTTTCGATTACCGCGGCTAGCACATGGATGATGGCTGCTGCGACAATGATATTGGCCAGCGTTTCATGCACCTCTTCGACCCACGGCTCACCCCAGAACTGGTCGCTGCCCATCATCCATCCGGTCACGCCCATGCCCGCGATGAGCGCCATGAGGCCAAGCATCATGACAGCCCCGGCCGGGTTGTGGCCGACATAGCGAGGTTCGCGCCGCTTGATCAGCGCTGCAAGGTACGATTTGAGTGATCTGGGCCCAGGAATGAAACTTGAAAACCGTGCATGGCCTTTCGCGACAAATCCCCACCCAATCCGGATGAGCAATGCGGCGACCATGATGTAGCCGATAATGATGTGCGGGTCCTCCACATGACGCAGTACTGTCAGGTTTGCGATGGTCCCAAGCGCCACGGTCCAGTGAAAGATGCGCACCAGCGGATCCCAGACCTTGATCCGGTGGCTTCGCGTCGAAGCCGTGTCCGGCGGCACATCGGCCGCCGGATGCAACAGAGAAGTGGTCTCTTCCATCGATCAATCCACGTTGTTCTGCACGACGGCGCCGGTCACGGGATTGAAATAGACTTCGGCCCGACGGCCATCCTTGTTGATGGCGTAGATTTCGTAGCAACTGCCGGAAACCTGGAAGACCTTGATCGTACGGAAACCCATCTTCGCGATTCTGGCCTTCATCTTTTCCGGCGACATCCACTTGCTTTGCGGCTGGGCGGTGCAAACGGGGCTTGCATAGGCCGTCGAGGAGAAGCCGAGGGCTGCAAGTGCCGCTGCGGCAGGGATCAGATATTTCGTCTTCATTATTCATACTCCGTTGACCGGGCTGTCACCGCAGCGCCGTCCCTGTCAGATGCCCAACAGTTCTGACCGATTCCTGACCTGGACTGTCTGTTTCTTCGTTTCTGAGAAAGCAATTTCTTCCCTTGGTCAGTTCGTCGTCAGAAGTGAGGATCAGAAGGATCACGGCGCAAGAAAGCGCAGATTTTCTTTTGGAGCTATACAATGAAGACTTACGCAAAACTCGGGGCTGGCCTTTTGATTGCTACCTGTGCAGCGGCTGCAGCACTTGCTGCTCCGGCCACACCTTCCAAGGAACTTGCCCCGCAGACCAAGGCCAATCTCGAAGCCGCCATGCATGGCGAGGCTTTCGCCAATCTCAAGTACCTGCGCTATGCGGAACAGGCGGATGCCGCAGGTAAGCCGGAACTCGCCCAGCTGTTCCGCGACTCTGCAAATATCGAAGCGAATGAACACTTTGATCGTGAAGCCGAAGCGCTGCGGCTTGGCAGTTCCGACGCCAGCAACCTCGAAGATGCGATGGCCGGTGAGCACTACGAAAACACCAAGATGTACATCGAATTCGCCGATCAGGCCGAGGCAGCGGGTGACCTGAAGGTCGCAGCCATGTTCCGCCAGATCGCTGTCGATGAGGGCGTGCATTACGAGCAATACAAGGCCGCGCTGGCGAAAATCAAATAACTCCAACGCCAGCATGTACCGACCGGCTTTTCCCCCTGGCCGGTCGGTACACTCCTATCTCGATTCCACTCACCTACCGGTACACTTTGCGCCAAACTAAGCGCTGCCGTTCGTTCTTGGTCTAATCAGCGAACTAAAGTCCATGGCTGTCAATTCTCAACCGCGAAATGGCGCGCTGAGCATCAGCGCGGACCTTTGCTTCTACCGCGCTGATGCGCAACAACGCGGTCGGCCTTTAATCCCAACTGGGGAAAGCTGGGGGTCACTTCAGGCGAGGCTTGCGATAACCAAAATTTGACGTCAGGCCCTCGGCCAATGCAGATTTGGATAAACGTCTGCTCTTTGGGAAATCCAAAATGGTCTCGAATGACCGAGATTGGGGCGCAAAGCAGACTGGGATCGACCGTGTCATTCGAGACTGCAGGATCAATTTTGAGTCCTGAAAAAGGCATCGAACCAATGCATTAGACGGTTTTTGAGGGCCTTTTGAGGGCTCTTTGTGTAGACCGAATTTTCTAAATATCGGAAAATATGTAGAAAAAGAGGTCGAATGTGATGCCTCTTCTGGCACCAACTCATTGAAATCGTTGAGTAAATCGTCAAGTGGACGGTCTACTCAGCGTGTTTGCAACGATTGCTGTTACGGTTTGGTGCCCATAGTTCGGGCCTAAGCTCTGGAAAAACCGTCAGAAATGGTCCTCGGGGCTGCTACGGTTTCAATCCCGGTTTCATGCCCAGAGGCATGACACTTCGGGGCGATCGCTACTATCTTCGACGCCGCATCCCGTCCGACATTCAGCCGATCGTGTCTGTCGTCAGAACATTTGGCGCAGATCGCGGCGTTGATTAGCGGAGCGCGGGCCTCGTCCTGGGGTTGATATTAAGCGGCGAGCTTGCGGTGCTGCAAGCGTCGGTGTTCGATGGTCTTCCGTTTGATCCTTTCGCGCTGTTGGATGATGGCGTCTGCCCTGCCGAAGTAGGTGTCGGCGGGCGTCACATTGCCGAGGCTTTCGTGATATCGGCGGTGATTATAGTGGTCGATGAAGGCCTCGATCCGGGTCTCCAGATCGCCGGGCAGGAAGTAATTTTCCAGCAGGATCCGGTTCTTGAGGGTCTGGTGCCAGCGCTCGATCTTGCCTTGGGTCTGGGGATGCATCGGGGCGCGGACATGGCTCATACCGTTGGCACCGATCCATTGGGCCAGCTCCTCGGCGATGTAGCTCGGACCATTATCGCTGAGCAGCCTGGGCTTTTGCACGACCCTGGCTGACGAACAGCCCGAGGCTTCAAGCGCCAGTTCCAGCGTGTCGGTGACGTCCCCGGCGCGCATGGTGGTGCAAAGCTTCCAGGCGATGACATAGCGGGAGAAGTCGTCGAGCACGGTCGACAGATACACCCAGCCCCAACCGATGATTTTGAAGTAGGTGAAGTCGGTCTGCCACATCTCGTTCGGCCGCGTCGTCTTGGTGTGGAACGCATCGGCCGCCTTGATCACGATGAAGGCCGGGCTGGTGATCAGGTCATGGGCTTTCAGAAGCCGGTAAACCGTCGATTCCGACACGAAGTAGCGCTTCTCGTCGGTAAAGCGCACAGCCAACTCGCGGGGCGATAGCTCGGACTCGTCCAGCGCCATCTCGACGATCTGCTGCTGGATATCGTTGCCGATGCGATTCCACACCCGGCTCGGCGCCGATGGCCGATCCTCTAGCGCCTCCGGCCCGCCTTCGAGGTAGCGGTCATACCATCGATAGAAGGTCCGGCGGGGGATGCCGAGCTGGTCCAGCGTCCGCTTGGCGGGCAGATGCGACTGCTCGACGATCCTGATGATCTCGAGCTTCTCAGATGCGGGATACCTCATTCTTCGTCGCCCCCATCCGCGATCATGCTTTTTTTGAGCAGACGGTTTTCCAGCGTCAGGTCGGCCACGCATTCCTTCAGGGCACGGGTTTCGCGGCGCAGATCGTGCACCTCGCCGGTGGTCGCAGCTCGGGCGGTATCGCCGGCCAGACGACGCTTGCCCGCTTCCATGAACTCCTTCGACCAGGTGTAATACAGGCTCTGGGCGATGCCTTCCTTGCGGCACAGCTCGGCGATGCTGTCTTCGCCGCGCAGCCCCTCCAGCACGATCCTGATTTTGTCCTCTGCAGAGAAGTGCCGGCGCGTCGCACGCCGTATGTCCTTCACCACCCGCTCAGCTGGGGCCTTCGGCGCCGATTTTTTCAAGGAGGATTTGGGCTTCATCTTCGTTCCTTCGTCACTACGACGAAGCCCAAATCCTCCTTAAATCACAACCTCAAATCTGTGCCATTGGCGCTGACGGCGGACAAGGGTCGACCAGGGCCCCGAGTTTATCTCGAAGGATCTCGACCTGTGGGCCTACCAGCATGATGTCGTGCTCGACTTCAGCAGACCCGGAAAACTGACCGACAATGCGTTCGCAGAGTCGTTCAACGGCCGGGTCAGGGCCGAGTGCCTCAACGCAAACTGGTTCTTGAGCCTGGCTGATGCCCGGCATAAATGTGAGGAGTGGCGGCATGATTACAACAATGTCCGCCCGCATAGCTCCCTCGGCAACCAAACCCCGGCGGAGCGCGCTTTTGCATCAAGGCAGGCTAGCCTGCCCTGATGCAAAAAGAGCCGGTCTTTCTCGTGAAGATCGGACCAAAGATGGGGCCAGGCTCAAGGCGTCAATGCACTAACAATCCGATCGGACCACTCGGTGGGGGTCGGTCAGCTGCGCTAAGGACCAGCTTCCAGTTTTTCGACAGGAAGATGCGTGCCCACATGCTAGGCCGATATGTCCGGGATCTTCCAATCATCGCCAAGCTCGCTGCCACAGTACCCGCTCTTCGTCACCTGAGCGGTCGAAGCATTTTCTTTCCGATCTAGAGCAACTGACGCTGCGCTCGGGAGGATTGCCGGTGGCGTCTTTGTCGTCTTTTGAAGCTCCACGGAGGCTCGGGGTTATCCATTTGCCATAGTCCACGCCCATTTTTCTGCGCATCTTCCTGCGCCTCGAAGTACTCGTCTTCCCGTTCGAAGCTGTATTGCTCGACAACCCATGCCCAGCCGTTCACGATCATTTCGAGTTCGATGTTGCGGGTCACCGACCGAGGCCGCTTCACCAAACCGCTGCCGCATTTGCCCTGATGGTAATAGTCAATCCTGCCGGCTTCCATCTGCTCGGTCAGGAAGCCAACGCAGAGCAGGCGCTGGTAAGAATCGATTGGCATGTAGCCCGTCGATTCCTTGCCAACCGGATCAAGCCTAAGCTCCTTGCCCGCGATGAGCGCTGCAAGAAAATCCCTCGCTTCGGGACCACAGGGCTGTCCCATCTCTGGTGCATCGATGAATGCGAAGCGAAAGGGTATGCGCTCGACCCAAGTCTCTCGGAAAGGATGCCATACGTTGGCAAGGAAGCCGTCGCCGTCGAATACCTTTAGCACTGAGGCCTTCAAGACTTCATCCTGACCTGGCGAGCCACGATCGTCTGGCACGATAATCACGCAAGCCCAGCATTTGTGACTCGGCCTTGTCCGCGCTCGCGAGACTCCCAGCGGCCCAGCAGCAAGGCGAACCTCTCGGGGTCTGCAGCGATAAGATAGTCGCAAATCCGCTGCCGCTCTTGCAATGGCAATCGCACCAGCAGAGATCGCAAATCTTGGTCAATGGCCTTCCGAGACGCGCCCAGCTGCTCGGCCTTGGCGTACCAATCATGCCCTCCCGCAAGGTAGCCGCGCTCGAGCAACACAGCCCCCAGCAGCGTGCAGGGTCGGTAATCTCCTGGCGTCAGGCTGTGGGCCTGTCGTCCAAGCGCTTCTGCTTCTTCAAGCCGCCGCAAATCGCGCATCGCCCCGCCGCGGGTCGTCGAGAGGGCAGATTGCAGCTTCGGCGAGAGGGAGGTTTGTGCCAGCGCCTTTTCGGTCAAGGATAGAGCTCGCTCGGCGTCATTCGCCTTGCGCCAATGGCCACTGGCGTTGACTACGTTCCAGGCGTCACCAGTGCGCTCCCAGGCATCGCTTAGTGCTTGGGCCTCCAAGCGATGCCACGCCTTCTGCAGTTCATCGGTCCAGCAGTATTCGGCCTCGGCTCTGAGCCAAGCCACGTCCTCGGTGCGGAGGCGCTGCCCTTTCTCGACTTGCTTCAAAAGACCGATGACGCGCCCGTAATGTTCGTCATCGACGTAGCCCAATCCAAATCGTCGGCGGAGATCTTTTGCCTCGCGCTTTCGACGAAGGACCGGGTGGTTCGCCATGGCGGCAAAGGTTGCCTTCACCGCGTCGGCTTTGGCGGCACCAATTCTAGCGGCTTCAACTTCTGCCTCGGCGGCCTTGATCGATGCTTGCTGGATTCGTGAATTGCGCTCCTTGGCGGCTTGAGCTTGAAACTCAGCCAGTGGCAGCTGTCCACTTGCCAAGGCATCGAGAGCGAACAGACCCGTCGATGCAAGGAATTGCCGTGCAAGCGGCGTAATCTGAGCTCCGACATCGATCCTCTCGAGAATGCCGTGCAATCGGGCTCCGGGCTGGTGTGCACCAGGGAGGTCATCGACCAGGTAGCGCTGCGCCAATGCGGAATTGTGAGCGGGGTTCATGGGCTCCCTGGCAACATCTGTGGTCCTGCTCGCCGCAAGTCTTTTCACAGCGCAGCAGGTAAAGTCTTCAATCTGGCAGTCCGTTCTTAGAAATCTCTTAAGCATCAGTCATGTTCAACTGACTGGTTTCACGCTCATGCTCCCGCCACCTGCTCAAAAGCGGTGATCTTCACCGTCGCGCTGCCTGTCGTAATGAACGGTGACAGTCGGCATAGCCAGAATGGCCTTCCGTGATACGGGACGTGCTAAAGGGCCATCGCTCACCTTGCCGATCGGTAAGATTTTCGCGTGAAGCGATAACTTTGAGCTCATTCTTCCCGCTCGGTAAGAAATGCCCTTGAAGTCTCATCATGGCCATGCGATCTTCCCGTTCGGTAAGAAACGTATGATCGAAGATGCAATCCAGTTCGGCGCAGCCGTCGCCTCTGCCCGCAAGGCCCTCGGCCTTACCCAGCGGGAGCTGGCGCTCGCCATCAACAGCGGCGAACGCTTCATCGTCGATCTGGAAGCCGGGAAGCCGACGGCGCAACTCGGCAAGGCGCTTGCTGCCGCTAAGGCTGCAGGCCTGCGGCTTACCGCTACCGGCATTTCGCAGGCCTGACGGTGGACCTTCCGGTACATTACGAAGACCGTCTGGTCGCCACGATCAGCGCCGACGCGCAGGCAACCCGCTTTGCCTATGCGGACGCCTGGCGTTCATCCCCTGACGGCTTCCCGGTCTCGCTGGCCATGCCGATCCGGCTAGAGCCCTATGAAGGAGAACAGGTCCTTCCCTGGCTGATGAACCTGCTGCCGGAAGGCGAACCGCTGCGCGCCATGACGCGGGCCCTCGGCGCTGCACCGGAAGATGCGCTCAGCCTGATCGCGCAGACCGGCAGCGATCTGGCAGGCGCGCTCAGCATCGCTCCGCGGCAGCCGCGCGGCAAGCCCGGCCATCGCACGATCCCGGATGCCGACGCACTCGAGCGGATCATCGAGGAACTGCCAGCGCGGCCATTCCTGGTCGGCGAGGACGGCGTCTCGATGAGCCTTGCCGGCGCGCAGGAGAAGCTGCCGGTGGCGATCATCGACGGTCAGATCGCCGTGCCGATCAACGGCGCGCCCTCCACCCACATCCTCAAGCCCGATAATCCGCGTCTGCCCGGCAGCGTCCAGAATGAGACGCTGTGCATGGTTCTTGCCCGCCGCATCGGCCTCAATGTCGCGCCGGTTACGGCTGGCGTTGCAGGGGAACGCAGCTACCTGCTCGTTGAGCGCTATGACCGGGTGGGCACCGGCAAGGATGTCCGCCGCTTGCATCAGGAGGATTTCTGTCAGGCACTCGGCCGCCCGCCTGCCGCCAAGTATGAATTCAACGGCACCGGAACGCGCGGCCCCTCGATCGCCGACATGTTCGCGGTTGTCCGCCAGCATATGACGGCGCGCGACATCACCCGGCTGCTGGACGCCGTGATCTTCAATATTGCCATCGGCAACGTGGAATCCCACGCGAAAAACTACTCGATCCTGCTCGGCCCAGGTGCCCCGCAGCTTGCTCCGCTCTACGACCTGATGTCGGGCCTCGCCTGGACCAACATCACCCAGAACCACGCCCAAGCGATCGGCGAGCAGCGCCGCGGCCGCCACATCTACGGTCGCCACTGGCGGCGCATGGCCGACGCCGCAGGCCTGGCAGCGCGGGGAACGGTGCAGAGGGTGGAGCAGGTGACGGCACGGTTGCTGCGCGAATTGCCCGCAGCGGTCGAGGAGGTGGCAGCTATGCCAGCAGGTTCGTCGATGCTGGAGGTCTTCGCAAAAGAGATCGAGGAGCGGGCAACAGAAGTCAGGGGGCACGCCGAAAAGGAAGGCCTGCCCGACACCGCTGAAGTGCCTACGGACGACGTACCGACGATAGGCGCAAGCGCCTATTCTGCTGACAGGGAAGCGGGAGCGTCATGACCAAAGGCATCTTCGTTCATCGCACCGACTCGATCTACGACGACAGCCCGGCGGAGCGGTATCAGTTCCCGCGCCAATACCTGACCCGCGTCAGCGCCTGCATTGGCGATTGGATCATCTACTACGAGCCAAGCAAGATCCGCGACACGCGCGGATACTTCGCGGTGGCCAAAGTAGCTCATGTCGTGCCGGACCCGACCGCCAGGGACATGTATCTCGCCCTGATCGAACCCGGGACCTACCTGGACTTCCCCAACCCGGTCCCGTTCAACGGTCCCCGGGGGCTAGTCGAACGCGGAGTTCTCAACGAGCAGGGCAAGATTTCGGGTCGCGCCCAATCCGCAGTTCGGCCCCTATCCATCGAGGACTTCAACCGCATCATCGACCTTGGCCTCGCGGAAGATGACAGCTTCCTGCCGAGGATCGATGAGACGCCCGAGAGCCTGCTGCGCGAGGAGCGCTCACCGTTCCAGTTCGAGATCGAACGCGACCGCGTGGCAAATCTCGGTTCACGACTGGTCCGTGACCGCCTGTTCCGCCGTCGTGTTGTCGAGGCCTATGATGCCCGCTGCGCGGTAACCGGGCTGAAGCTGATCAATGGCGGCGGCCGCGCTGAGGTCGAGGCCGCCCATATCCGGCCCGTGGATCGTGGCGGGCCGGACATCGTGACCAATGGGATTGCCCTTTCAGGAACCGTCCACTGGATGTTCGATAGGGGCCTGATCGGATTGAATGACGACCTTGAGATTCTCGTTAGCCGGCAGGCGAACGACCCCGACAGCATCCGCTCCCTGATCAACAGGACCGGCTTCGCCATCCCACCACAGCGACCGCTAGAGCGCCCGCATCCGGCCTTCCTAGCCTGGCATCGAGAGCATTGCTTCAAGCACTGACAAAACCTGCATCAGGCGCCGCAGCGGCTCCGAACTCCTAGGGAACGTGATTCAGTGTCGCCTAACCGAGGGCGTTATTGGGATGAACGGGTAGCAATGCGTCAGTGGTGGAGCGATTATCTCGACGCCTTGCGCGTCTGATGAAGCCCAAATCTCGGCCCTAACCGCCAAATGAAACGCGCCCGCTTGCAAAATCCGAAGTTTGTTCTTATGAATGGAAATGCAGAATTTCATTCTGGAGAATGTAATGGCGACGCGGCCAGCCTCCCAAGCGGATCAGGGACGAGTTCTCTCGGAAGCGGTAGCGCGTGTCGCGACGTGCTGGAAGCTGACGAACGAGCAGTTGGGCTCAGTGGTCGGTATTTCCGCGGCAACGGCCTCGCGGCTTCGTTCCGGCAGTTATCAACTTCAGCGAGCCGAGAAGGCGTTCGAACTTGGGCAGTATCTCGTCCGGCTTTTTCGCAGCCTCGATGCGCTCATGGGAAGCGACGATGCGGCGTCGACGTCTTGGTTGAAGTCGGAAAACTTGGATCTTGGCGGTAGACCGATCGATCTGATCCGCTCCATCCGCGGTCTGAACGACGTGGCCGACTATGTCGATAATTACCGCGCCCGCGTTTGAGCGAACGCCGAAGCCAGAGCATTTTCGCTCCTACAGTGGAAAGCTGTGGCGGATCGTCGAGGCGCAACATCGGATTTCGACTAACCGCCTGGCTGCTGGCTCCGACGATCAAGCGTTGCTCGAACAGCTGGTGGAAGAAGTAAAGCCGACCTTGCCTGTGACGGCGAGACACCTTCACTATCTGCTCGCGACGCCGTTTCGCTACGGTCACAAGAGTAGCTCAAGATTTCGCCGCGCCGGCGAGAAGCCCGGCATCCTCTACGCCGCAGAGTCTATTGGTGCTGCGATCGCCGAGACAGCCTATTGGCGGCTGCGCTTCTACTCCCGGTCGCCTGGATTTCAGCCGCCGAGCACGACCGTTGAACACTCGGCAATCAATGTTTCGGTTGCGATGGATCGGTTGCTCGACTTGTGCGCAGATCCATTTGTTGCGGGCGCGTCGCTGTGGATGGCGCGGGACGACTATTCCGCTTGCCAGCAATTTGCGTCTGAAGCGCGAGAGATTGACGCGCAGGCTATTCGCTATGTGTCCGTTAGAGATCCTCAGCATCGCGCGAACGTGGTCCTGCTGGATCCATCGGTCTTTCGTGATCCAGCGCCCCGCAATGCCCAAACTTGGCATATTCGCTATGAGCAAGGCGAGTTGATCGCTCTTCGCGCTTTTCCGTCGGAAGATCGGTTTAGGTTTCGTCTCACCGACTTTGGGCTTTGAGCGCCGAAGCCCTTTTGCGAGCACCCGCGTCCACATAGTCCGCGGCTTCGCTTAAGAGCGAATATTTGGGCCGGGTTCGCGCGGTCATTGGGGTCACCTTGAACCGCCCCGGGATTCCCGCGAAGACCGGCTTCGCCTGTGGCGCGCCGAGCGCGCCGTCGATCGGATGGAGGAGATGGACCGCAAAGTCTTCCTCTCGATCCGCGTGGAGGAGCTCGGCTATCCCGAGATCGCCGCCCGGTTCGGCATCACGGTTGCCGATGTCGAATGGCATTTTGCGGGCGCCCTTCGCGTCCTCATGATCGCGATGGACGAAAAGTATCCATGGTGGTGGCGTTTCCGGCTCTAGGAAGGCGCGCGGGCGGGATGGCGCTTGCCATCCGGCCCGCGCGATTACAGGGTGATAATCATCATGCGTACCGACCTTGATCATCTTCCGGCCGCCAAGCAGCGCGAACTCGAGCGCGTGAAGGCGATCATCTTCGAGGAATTTGCCGACAGCATCGCGCTCGCGACGATGAGCTGGAAGAAGAAGGGGCGGATCGACAAGATCATCCTCTATGGCAGCTATGCCCGTGGGGGCTGGGTCGACGAACCGCACACCGCCAAGGGCTATCGATCCGACTTCGACCTGCTCATCATCGTCAGCGACAAGCGGCTCATCGACAAGGTCGATGTCTGGTCGAAGCTCGACGACCGGTTCGCCCGTGAGCTTTTGATCGACCAGACCCTCAAAACGCCAGTGAACTTCATCGTTCACACCCTGCAGGAGGTGAACGACGGGCTCGCGCACGGGCGCTATTTCTTCATGGACGTCGCGCGCGACGGGATCGCGCTCTACGAGAGCGACGACAAGCCACTCCACACGCCAAAGCCCAAGACGCCGCAGCAGGCGCTGGCCATGGCGCAGGAGTATTTTGAGGAATGGTATCCTAGTGCTGCCGCGCTGATGGAAGGAACGAAGTTTTATCTTGGCAAGGGGCGGCTAAAAGAGGCCGCGTTTTCGCTCCATCAAGCCACGGAGCGGTTATACCACTGCGTCCTTCTGGTCTGCACTTTCTACTCGCCGCACGTTCACAACCTCGGGTTCCTGCGTACCCAGGCCGAGCGCATCGACATGCGTTTGGTCGATGCCTGGCCGCGCGAAATGAAAGTCGACCGTTCTCGCTTCGAAAAACTCAAGGAAGCCTATGTGAAGGCCCGCTACAGCAAGCATTATCGGATCACCGAAGAGGAACTACGCTGGCTCGGCGAACGTGTCGAAGAATTGGGCCGCGCGGTTCACGCTGTTTGTTCGGAGCGGATTGCTGCGCTCGAGACCGCAATGACGAAGGCCGGCTGATCCTTGCCACGCCGATCGACAATAGCCGGCCAGATCGAGGCGCTGATCCAACGCCTCTAAGGCGTCGCAATCTGCGATGACTGCGTTACGGACAGGCTCGGCTAGAAGTAACTGCAAAACCAGCGTTTTTCTCACCCGTCTGTGTGGCGATGGGAATGCGCTATGCGTGAGTATGACGCTAAATTTTGTGCCATTTGCTGTTTCCCGCGTGTCGGCGGTCAAAGTACCCGACAGCAAGGACCATTTGCGCCGGCGCGGGCTTGAGATCTTGCCCAGAAGCGCTTTGATGCTTTCCGTCCGACGTTATATGGGGTCCATATCGATTGCGTCCCTGGTTTCGCGGTCGGCCGCCGCGCGCAGAACTTCACGCAAAGACAGATCGAAGAGCTCTGAATTCTGATGAATTATCGTCATTCCTTCCATGCCGGCAACAGCGCCGATGTCGTGAAGCATTGCCTGCTGATCGCTCTCGTGCGGGCCTTGCAGCAAAAGCCCGGCGCGCTGACCCTGATCGACACCCATTCCGGATGCGGGCTGTACGATCTCAAGGGCGATCAGGCGCAGCGCACCGGGGAGGCTGCGCAGGGTGTGCTGCGGGCCTTTGCCGACGCGAACCCCTTGCTCGACGATTACCGCGCCGCGGTACAGGCCGTGAATCCCGGGGGTGAGCCGCACCTCTACCCCGGCTCGCCGCGCATTCTGGAGCAGCTGTTGCGGCCCCAGGATTTTCTGATCCTCAACGAAAAGCATGCCGAAGACGCCGCGGCCCTGCGCAGCGCGATGCGCGGCACATCCGCGGCCGTGCATGAGCGCGACGCCTATGAGTTGTGGCTGGCAATGCTGCCGACCCGAACGTCACGCGGTGTGGTGGTGGTCGATCCGCCCTATGAGCAGACGGATGAGCGCGCCCGTATCGCCGCCACTCTTGCTGCCGCTCACCGCAAATGGGCGCACGGCGTAACCGTGATCTGGTATCCGCTGAAAGACCGCGCGGCGCACGTGCGATGGAAGCAGCAGCTGAGGCGGCTGGGCATCCCGAAATTCCTGTGGGTCGAGCATTGGCTGTACGATGCCGATCAGCCGGGCATCTACAACGGCGCGGGCCTTTTCATCATCAACCCGCCATATGCATTCACGCAGGCGTTGCCCCCGCTGCTCGAAGCCCTCCGCGCCGCGCTGGCGCCGGAAGGGCACCGGGGCGAGCTCGCAGCGGATTGGTTAGGAAATTAAGACAACCTCCATCACCGAGCTCACAGAAAGAGAGCCCCGGAGGCTCCATCTTCCAGCGTGTCTCGGACTTGGTTGCCAGACTCAAAGGGTATGTGGCCAGCTCTAGCGCGATGCTGCTGAAATCGTCCCAAACAGGACCCAATCAAGCACCCACGCAAAGACCCTTCAGCCGCACGTGTCGGGTTTGCCTTGGGAGGAGAGTGGTGCCGCTTACAGGACTCGAACCTGTGACCCCATCATTACGAATGATGTGCTCTACCAACTGAGCTAAAGCGGCAACGATGGGCGCCTCTATCAGCGTGCCGGGGCGAAGACAAGCGTCCTTGCGAAGAAACTGTTTCCCGGGATTTCGTGCGCCTTGGGGGGTGATGCGAGACAATGATAGCGGCCATTTCTGCCCGGCCGCCGTATCAGCGCCAAACGAAACGGCCTTCCACCAATGTCAGAGCGCTGACCGCGCCGCGACCGCTGCGCGGATGATCGTGGGCACCCCCGGATCCTCGATCGTCGGCGGGCATTCGACATGCTGGCCGTTGACGATGCTGCGCAGCAGGTTGCGCAGGATCTTTCCCGACCGGGTCTTGGGAAGCTGCGGCACGACATAGGCGGTCTTGAGCGCCGCGACCGCGCCCAATTCGGCGCGCACCGCGGCGATGACGGTGCGCACCAGCGTATCGGGATCGGCGGCGCCGGCACGCGGAACAACGAAGGCGACGGGGATCATCCCCTTGATCGCATCGTCGGCGCCGATGACCGCGCATTCGGCGATGCCGTCCTGCTGCGCGACGATCTGTTCCATCTGACCTGTCGATAGGCGATGGCCCGCGACATTGATGATATCGTCGGTGCGGCCCATGATGTGGAGGAAACCGTCGGCATCGAAATGGCCCGCATCCCCCGTCTCATAATAGCCGGGGAAGCTTTCGAAGTTGCGCGCAAAGCCCGCCGGATTGTTCCACAGGGTGCGAAAGGCGCCGGGGGCAAGGGGAGCCTTGATCGTGATCGATCCGCTCTGCCCGTCAGGGACCGGCTGGCCGTCCTCGCCGAGCACGACGAATTCATAGCCCGGTACCGGAAAGCCGGCGCTCCCGCGCTTGCGGCGCAGGTCGCCGAGCGCGAAGCAACTGGCGATCGCGGGCCAGCCGAGTTCGGTCTGCCACCAATGGTCGATCACCGGCAGGCCGGTCTTTTCCTCCAGCCAGGCGATGGTGTCGGGATCGGCGCGTTCGCCGGCGAGGAAGACGGCTTCGAGATCGCCGGTTCCGATGTCGGCCAGAAAGCCGGCGTCGGGGTCTTCCTTGCGGATCGCGCGGATCGCGGTCGGCGCGGTGAAGAAGGTCTTGACCCCGTGCCGGACGATCGTGCGCCAGAAGGTGCCAGGATCGGGGGTGCCGACGGGCTTGCCTTCGAACAGGATCGTCGTCGCACCGACGAGGAGCGGGGCGTAAACGATATAGCTGTGGCCGACGACCCAGCCGACGTCGGATGCCGCCCAGAAACAATCGCCCGCGCCGATGCCATAGATATTCGCCATCGACCAGGCGAGCGCAACGGCATGTCCGCCATGTTCGCGCACCACCCCTTTGGGCGTGCCCGTCGTCCCCGACGTGTAAAGAATATAAAGCGGATCGTTTGCCGCCATGACCGTGGGTTCGGGTATCGGATCGCCGGCACATTCGCTGCGCAGCGTCATCCAGTCGATATCGCGCGGCGGCTGGAGATCGGCGGCAAGCGCATCGCGCTGGACGAGCACGACATGCTCGACCTGGTGATTGGCAATCGCGAGGGCCTCATCGACCATCGGCTTGTAGGCGATCAGACGGCCCCCCTCGATCCCGCACGAGGCCGTCAGGATCAGGCGCGGGGCGGCATCGTCGATGCGCTTGGCAAGTTCGAGCGCGGCAAAACCGCCGAAAACGACCGAGTGGATCGCGCCGATGCGGGCGCAGGCGAGCATCGCAAACACCGTTTCGGGGATCATCGGCATGTAGATGACGACGCGGTCGCCCTTGCCGACGCCCAGCCGCTTGACCATCGCCGCGACGCGGCCGCTTTCTTCGAGCAATTGCGCATAGGTGAACCGGCGCACCTGCCCGGTGACCGGACTGTCATAGACGAGCGCCGGCGCATCGCCGCGCCCCGCCCCGACATGACGGTCGAGGCAATTGGCGGCGGTGTTGAGGGTGCCTCCGGCAAACCAGCCCGCATCGGCATCACGGATGCGCTGCGGCGGCGTCACCCAGTCGATCGCCCGCGCGGCGGCGCCCCAAAAGGCGTCGCGGTCGGTGATGCTGTCGGTCCAGGCCTGCCGGTAGGCGTCGCTCATCTGTCGTCCTTTATCGAAATGTCTTGGCAAGAACCACCAGCGTCGGGTCGCCATCGAACGCTTCGGGGGCGAAGCCCTTTTCGCGCTCAAGTTCGATGGCAGCGTGATTTTCGCGCGCCTCGATCGCGATCGCGCGCCGGACGCCGCGCCGTTCGGCCTCGCGGCTGACGAAATCGAGCAGCGCCCAGCCGACCCCCTTGCCGCGATAGTCGCTACACACCGACACCGCGATTTCGGCGGTATCCATCGCCGCATCACAGGCGAGCAGCGCCGATCCGATCAACTTGCCGCTCGCCGCGTCGAAGCCGAGGAAGCTTTCGCTGCGATAATGGTCGGCGTGGATCAGTGGTTCGAGCTGGCGATGGTTGACGTGGGCGCCGGCCGAAAAGAAGCGGAAGCGCCGGTCCTCGTCGCTGACGCGGTCGAAGAAATCGACGAGCGCCGCCTCGTCGGCTTCGGTGGCGGGGCGCACCAGCACGTCGATGCCGGAACGGGTGGGAAGCAGAAGCGTCGTGTCCATGGGAGAGAGCCTTTCGTTCAAGAGCCTGTGCCTCTTGCGCCCCGGCGTCCAATCATGCCTTGATCCAGCGCAAAGCCCCGAAAAATAGAGAGCGAAGAATCCGGGGAGGATGCGCGACCCGCCATCCTCCCCGGTCCGTGCCGAAAAACCTGCCTATGCGTCGATATTGCGGCGGAAGGTTTCGGGCAGGAACAATAGCCCCACGATCACCGTCAGCGCGGCGATGACGATCGGATACCAGAGGCCGTAGTAGATATCCCCCGTTGCCGCGACCATCGCAAAGGCCGTCGTCGGCAGGAAGCCGCCGAACCAGCCGTTGCCGATATGATAGGGCAGCGACATCGAGGTGTAGCGGATGCGGGTCGGGAACAATTCCACCAGCATGGCCGCGATCGGGCCGTAGACCATCGTCACGAGAAGGACGAGATAGGTCAGGATGGCGATGACCATCGGCTTGTTGATCGCATCCGGATCGGCCTTTGCCGGATAGCCTGCCTTGGTCAGCGCATCCTTGATCTGCCCCTGAAAGGCGGTGATCGCCGCCTTGCGTTCGTCGCCCGTTACCTTGGCGGGATCGGGAGCGGTAAAGCTTTCGGCGCCGATGCGGACGACCGCGACGCTGCCTGCCGGCGCGGCGACGTTCGCATAGCCGATCGCGTTTTTGGCGAGGAAGGCCTTGGCGATGTCGCAGCTCTTGGCGTCGAACTTGTTCTTGCCGACGGGGTCGAACTGCAACGAACAGTCGGCGTCGTTCGTCACCACCGTCACCGGCGCCGAAGCCTCGGCCCGGGCAAGCGCCGGGTTCGCGGCTTCGGACAGCGCGTGGAAGGCGGGGAAATAGGTCACCACCGCGAGCGCGCAACCCACCAGGATGATCGGCTTGCGCCCGATCTTGTCCGACAGCCAGCCGAAGAAGATGAAGAAGGGCGTACCGATCGCCAACGCGATTGCGATCAGGATATTGGTCGTCGCACCATCGACGAGCAGCATCTTTTCAAGGAAGAACATCGCGTAGAACTGGCCGGTGTACCAGACCACTGCCTGGCCGGCGACCGCGCCGAGCAGCGCGACGAGAACCCATTTGGCATTCTTCCACTGACCAAACGCTTCGGTCAGCGGCGCCTTCGAGGTCGTGCCTTCATCTTTCATCTTCTGAAAGACCGGGCTTTCGGAAAGCTGCATGCGGATCCACATCGACACCGCGAGCAGGATGATCGAAACAAGGAAGGGCACGCGCCATCCCCAGTCCTTGAACGCTTCTTCGCCGATCAGCGTGCGCGTGCCGATGACGACGAGCAGCGCCGCGAACAGGCCGAGCGTCGCGGTCGTCTGGATGAAGCTGGTGTACAGCCCGCGCCGGTTGTTGGGCGCATGTTCGGCGACATAGGTCGCCGCGCCGCCATATTCGCCGCCGAGCGCGAGGCCCTGCACCAGCCGCATGACGATGAGCATGGTGGGCGCTGCAACGCCGATCGTGGCATAGGAGGGAAGAAGGCCGACGACGAACGTCGAAAGGCCCATCAAGCCCATCGTCACCAGAAAGGTGTTCTTGCGGCCGACGAGATCGCCGATCCGCCCGAACACCAGCGCCCCGAAGGGACGCACCGCAAAGCCTGCGGCAAAGGCCGCCAGCGCGAAAATAAAGCCGGTCGTTTCGTTGACGCCCGAAAAGAATTGAGCCGATATGATCGTGGCCAGAAGGCCGTAGAGATAAAAATCATACCATTCGAAAACGGTGCCCAGCGACGAGGCGGTGATGACGAGCTTTTCGCTCTGCGTCGCCTCGTGATGCTTGGGCAAATGGTCATATGCCGTTGCCATGAAACCTCTCCCTGTCCCTGTTCGGTTTAGAAACTATATTTTGCGGCAAATTCAAAGCGGTCGAGCTGGCCCTTGGCACCGCTCACGATTTCGCGCTCACCGTGGCGATATTCGATGCCAAGGTCGATGCTCTTGACCGGTGACCAGAAAAGGTTGGCGGCCGCGCTCCACGCCTTGTCGTTGAACCCCGACAGGGTCGCGAGCGGGATCGAACCCGCATAGTCGACATTCTGGTAGCTACCAATCAGGTTGACCCGGAGCTGCGGCGCCACGGCGAGGCGCACCGCCGCGAGCGCGGCGAACTCGCGAACATCGGCAAGGGTGCCGGTCGCCGGGTCGAACACCGAATCGGGCGCGAAGTTGAGGCCGATATAGCGGCCGGCATTGCTGCCATAGGTCGCCATGAAGCGGATATCGCTGCCCTTGTCGGCGGCAAGATAGATTTTGCCCGCGGCGCTGACGCCCCAGCCGAAATTCTTTGCCGCGACGCCGGCATTGGCAACGCGCACTTCGCGCGCGAGGCCCGCGAGCGACAATTCGCCAAGCTTGCCTGCATAGGCGATCCGCGCCGCGAAGTCGGGGATGCTGTCGTCGCCGTTTTCGGCCAGCGCCGGGGCGCCGAGGGTGGCGGTTCCCGACTCCGCATTTTCAATTGATGCATGGAGCGTCACGCCGCCACCGAGCGGCGCCGAGTAGCGGACAAGCGGCTGGCGGACGAACACCGTGCCTTCGGTCGCGCCAACGAAATCGGTGCTTTCGGGCAGCGCGCCGACATATTGGAAGGTCGACCAGTCCTGCCCGAAGGTGAATTTGTCGACCTGGATATAGGCGCGCCGCAGCGCCAGATTATAGCCATTGGTCGTGCGCTGAGACCCCTGCGTGCCCGGCGATGTCTGAAAGTCGGTTTCGACATAGCCCTTCACCGCATGGCCCGCGACATCGGTCGACAGGTTGAGCCACAGGCGCGATTGTTTGGCGCTGAAATCCTGCACGCGGGCGGCCGGACCAGATCCGACCGGGATCGATTGCGGCAGATAGAAATCGCGGCCGAGCGAGTTGGTCGCCACTTCGCCTTCGCTGAACCGGCTGTTCGTCGCGGTAAGCTTGATGAAGCCGCCGATCTTGATCGTCGTTGCGCCCGAACGGAAACCCTCGGCGGGCGCCGATTGCGCTGGCTGCGGCTGCAGCGCCGCGACCTTCGTAGCCGCGGCGTCGCTCTTCGCGGCGGCTTCTTGCGCGACGGCGGCGGTCGCTGCCTGATCGCTGCGCGCGCTCGCAAGATCGGCGCGCAAGCTCTGCATTTCGGCCTCGAGCTTCGCCAGCCGGGCCTCGAGCTCGGCTTCGCGCGGCGTCGATTGGGCAAAGGCCGTCCCCGGCGCGACGAGCGCGGTGGCGGCCAGCAAAAGATGGAGGGGTGCGGTATTTCGCCTTTGCATCTGACGTCTCCCTGTTCCCGATGTTCACCTCGGGATCGGGGCAGAGTGCGGTGCGCGCCATCGCGGCGCCATCCGGACGATGGTCGTAGACCTACGACCTTTGTCTAACAGCGCGGCAGGCGATGTTTGCGCTAGGCAGACCGGCAAAAGTCCACGCGGACCAAAAGGAGCAAGCGATGGGAGAGACGATTTATCCGGTGCCGTCCGCCTGGGCGGCCGATGCGCTGGTCGATGACGCCAGCTATCATGCGATGTATCGGCAATCGGTCGAGCAGCCCGATGCCTTCTGGCGCGAGCAGGCGAAGTGCATCGACTGGATGCGCCCCTTTACCCACGTCAAGGAGACGAGCTTTGACGAAAGCGATTTCGGCATCGCCTGGTTCTCCGGCGGAACGCTCAATCTCTCGGCCAATGCGCTCGACCGCCATCTTGCCGAACGCGGCGACGCGATCGCGATCCTCTGGGAACCCGACGATCCGGCCGATGCGCATCGCGCGATCAGCTATCGCGAACTGCACGCCGACGTCTGCCGCTTCGCTAATTTGCTCAAAGCGCAGGGAGTGCAGCGCGGCGAACGCGTGACCATCTATCTGCCGATGGTGCCCGAGGCTGCGGTGGCAATGCTTGCCTGCACGCGGATCGGCGCGATCCATTCGATCGTCTTTGCCGGCTTTTCGCCCGATGCGCTCGCCGGGCGCATCACCGACTGCGACAGCCGCATCGTGCTGACCGCCGACGAAGGGCTGCGCGGCGGCAAGCATGTGCCGCTCAAGGCCAATGTCGACGAAGCGGTGGCCCATTGCCCCGGCGTCGAGCGCGTTATCATGTTGCGGCGTACCGGCGCGGATGTTCCGATGGTGGAGGGCCGCGACATCGACTGGCACATGGCGGTCGCCGCGCAAAGCGACGATTGTCCGGCCGAGGAAATGAACGCCGAAGATCCGTTGTTCATCCTCTATACCTCGGGATCGACGGGCAAGCCCAAGGGCGTGCTGCATACCACCGGCGGCTATGCAGTCTGGGCAGCGGTCACGCACCGCTATGTCTTCGATTACCGGCCGGGGCAGATATATTGGTGCGCCGCCGATATCGGCTGGGTCACCGGGCATAGCTATGTCGTCTATGGTCCGCTGATGAACGGCGCCACGACGGTGATGTTCGAAGGGGTGCCCAATTTTCCCGATCCGTCGCGTTTCTGGCAGATCGTCGACAAGTTCGGGGTGGAGATTTTCTATGGCGCGCCGACCGCGCTGCGCGCGCTGATGCGCGAAGGCGACGATTGGGTGACGAAGACCAGCCGCAAGACACTGCGCCTGCTCGGCAGCGTCGGCGAGCCGATCAATCCCGAGGCGTGGGAATGGTATCACAAGGTCGTTGGCGATGGGCGCTGTCCGATCGTCGATACCTGGTGGCAGACCGAAACCGGCGGCGTGATGATCAGCCCGCTCCCTGGCGCCACCGCGCTCAAGCCCGGTTCGGCGACGCGGCCCTTTTTTGGCGTTCAGCCGGCCCTGGTCGACAATGATGGCGTCGTTATCGAAGGGGCCGGTGACGGCTGCCTTGTCATCACCGACAGTTGGCCGGGGCAGATGCGCTCCGTCTGGGGCGACCATGCGCGCTTTTTCCAGACCTATTTCACGACCTTCAAGGGCCGCTATTTCACCGGCGACGGCTGCCGCCGCGATGCCGACGGCTATTACTGGATTACCGGCCGTATCGACGATGTCATCAACGTGTCGGGTCACCGCATGGGCACCGCCGAGATCGAAAGCGCGCTCGTCGCGCATCCCAAGGTTGCCGAAGCAGCGGTCGTCGGCATGCCACATGACATCAAGGGGCAGGGCATCTATGCTTTCGTCACCACGAACGCCGAGGTCGAACCCGACGAGGCGCTGCGCAAGGAGCTGGTCCAATGGGTGCGCCACGAAATCGGCCCGATCGCGACGCCCGACGTCATCCAGTTCGCGCCATCGCTGCCGAAGACGCGTTCGGGCAAGATCATGCGGCGTATCCTGCGCAAGATCGGGGAGAATGATGTGAGCAATCTGGGCGACACATCGACCCTCGCCGACCCCACGGTGGTCGATCATCTGCTCGCGCATCGGCCCTTGCTGGCGGAGGCGTGAAGGGAACCGTCCTAGTTGCGGACGACCATCCGCTTTTTCGTCAGGCGCTGCGCCTGGCGGTCGAAAAAATATTGCCCGAGGCCGCGATTGCGGAGGCCGGAACGCTCGCCACAGCGGTCGCCGCGGCCACCGCCGCGCCCGATCTCCGGCTGATCCTGCTCGATCTCAAAATGCCCGGCGCGACCGGCTATTCGGGGATTGCGCTGCTTCACGCCGAATGTCCCGACGTTCCGATCCTCGTCGTATCGAGCGCCGAAGGCGCGGCGGCTGCCGATGAGGCGCGGGCATTCGGCGCGATCGGTTTTCTGCACAAGGGCAGCGACCTTGGCGCGATCGAGGCGGCGGTTGCGGCAGCGATCGGCCGCCGGTCGGCGCCGCGTTCCCCCGCGCCGGATTCGGCCACCGACGAGATTCGCGAAACCGTCGCCAGTCTGACCCCGACTCAGCTCAAGGTCCTGCTCGCCGTGCTCGGCGGCCAGCTCAACAAGCAGATCGCCCATAATCTGGGAATCAGCGAGGCGACGGTGAAGGCGCATATGACCGCGATCATGCGCAAGCTCGACGTTCGCAACCGCACCCAGGCGGCCCTTGTCGCGCGGTCACTCGGGCTCGATCTCGCGCACTGACAGCGCCGTCAGAAAATCCTCGATCGCGCCCGCCGCGACGGGTTTGGCAAGGATCGTCACCCCCAGTTCGGCCGCGCGGGCGCGCATGGCAGCGCCATTTTCCGCCGTCACCAGAAGCGCTGGGAGACCGGGGTGCCGCATCCGCAACTGCGCGATCAGGTCGAGCCCGTTGGCGCCGTCATCCAGCTGATAATCGACGAGTGCTGCATCGAAACGTCCCGGCGCTGCGAGAGCATCGCCCGGCCCGCGCGCGCCAACCGCATCGTGACCCATGCGCGCGAGCAGGGCGAGGCTCGCCTCGACGATGCGCTCGTCATTGTCGACCGCCAGAACACGCAGCGACTGCGGCGCCCGGTCTCCCGTCGCTGCGATCTTCGGGGACGCGGTCGGCGCTTCGCCGGACTCGGCGGCCGGCAGATAGAGGCTGAAACGGCTGCCGCGTCCCGGCGCCGATTGCACTTCGATCCGCCCGCCGAGCAGCCGCACGATGCGGCGCACGAGGGCAAGGCCGAGCCCCAGACCCTCGACCTCTACCTCGCCGAGCCGCACGAATTCGGAGAATATATCCTCGATCTGTGCCTCGGCGATGCCGACGCCAGTATCGATGACGTCGATCCGCCAATCGCCGCCGCGCCGCCTTACACCGATAAGGACGCCGCCGCGCGCGGTGTAGCGCACCGCATTGCCGATGAAATTCTGCATCACCGATCGGAGCAGCCCAGCGTCGCTTTCGACGGTGCCCGGCATCGCGCCGATGCGCAGTCGGAGGCCCTTGGCTTCCGCCATCGGACGGAAGGTTTCGGCGAGATCGCCCAGAAACGGCGCAAGCGCGATGGCGGCGGGTTCGGGCGTCACCCCGCCCGCGTCGAGCCGGCTGATATCGAGCAGCGAGCGTAGCAGGTCTTCCGCCGCCACCAGCGCGCTTTCGACGCGGCCGATCAGGTCGTGCTGCGCCGCGCTCGCATCGCGCCCGAGCGCGGCGGTAAACAGCCGCGCGGCATGGAGCGGCTGCAGAAGATCGTGGCTCGCCGCGGCGAGAAAGCGCGTCTTGTCCTGATCGGTCCGCGCGAGGCGGCGGTTGGCATCGCTGAGCTCGCGCGTGCGATCGGTGACCCGCTGTTCGAGCTCCTCGAGCGTGCGGCGCAATTCCTCGCGCATCCGGGCTTCTTCGCTGATGTCGGTGAAGGACATGACATAGCCGCCGCCGGGCATCGATCCGCCGACGATCTTGATGACGCGGCCGTCGTTGCGGTGCCGTTCGACGCTGTGTTCCTGCCCGCGGCGCAGATGTTCGAGCCGCTTTTCGACATGATGTGCGACATCGCCCGGTCCGAAATCGCCCTGTTCGGCGTTGTGCCGGATGAGATCGGCGACGGGCACGCCGACGCGAACCAGACCGGGAGGATAGTTGAACAGCTCAAGATAGCGGCTGTTCCACGCGACGAGGTTGAGGTCGGCATCGACGACGCTGATTCCGGCGCCGACATTTTCGAAGGTCGCGGCGAGCAGCCGGCGCGAAAAGCGCAAATTTTGTCCGCCTTCGTCGAGCAGCCGCGTGACTTCGTCGAGGCTGAGCTGGCCGCCTGCAAGCGCCGAGGCGACGAGCGCGCGGGCCGAAGAGGCACCCACGACCTGCGCGATCAGTTCGCGGGCGCGCTGTGCCGCCTGCCGGTCCACCGGATGGCTGCGGTCGGCGCCCGGAAAGGCCTTGCCCGCCTGTTCCTCGCCGACGAAGCTGCCGGTGAGCTGCGCAAGATCGGCGAGGTTGGTGATCGGCCGCTGCGCGCGGACGAAGCGCGGCAGCGGCGGCGTTTGCACCTTGCGCGCGGCGATCGCGGCATAGACGATCAGATTGGCGCCGACGCTCCAGATGACGCCGTGCGAAAGCGGCGCGGCGCCGCCAATCCCGAGCAGGCGCAGCGGATCGATAGCGGTCCCTGCCAGCGCGTCGAGCCACGCGGTCGGGACGACCGGCGGCAATGCGAGCGTGTAGAGCCAGAGCGCCAATCCCACCGAAAGGCTGGCGCGTGCCGCGAGTGAATCGCGGCCCTTGCCAGTTGCCGCGAGGATGAGATGCGGGGTGAACTGCGCCATGGCGGCAAAGGCGATGAGGCCGATGGAGGCGAGCGAATCCTGTGCTGAAACGAGCAGCGCCCAAACGAGCCCCATTGTCAGGATTGCAAGGATCGACAGCCGCCGGATCGTGAGCATCCGCCGCCCGATCGCCCCCGATTCGGTCGTCGCCGGCGCGCGCATCAGGGTCGGGAAGACAAGGTCGTTCGATACCATCGTTGCCAGCGCGGTCGAATCGACGATCGCCATCGACGCCGCCGCGCTGACCCCGCCAAGCAACGCCGCTGCGAGAACGAAGCCGAAGCCCTCGGCCGCGGGCAGTTCGAGCACATAGACGTCCGGGGCGATCGCCGGGCCGAGCACGGTCAACCCCGCGAGTGCGATCGGAAGGACGACGATCGCCATCGTGCCGAGATAGGCGGCAAGGCCGAAGCGGGCGCGCACGAGATCGTCGGGTTGGCGCGCTTCGACCAGTCCCATGTAGAATTGCCGCGGCAAGGACAGGATGGCGGGCATCGCGATCAGAAAGATGATCGCGACATTGAGCGTCAGTCCTTGCGGCTCGAACCGCGATTGCAGCGCCGAAAAGCCCTCGATCACGCGTTGCGGCGGGGTGGCGGCGAGTACGGCCACCGCCACGCCCGCGACCGCGACGAGCGCAAGCAGCTTGATCGCCGATTCAAGGCCGATCGCGTAGAGCAGCCCTTCGCTGCGGCCCGCGAGTTCGAACCGCCGCGCCCCGAACAGGATTGCGAACAGCGCCAGCAGCGGTGCCGCGACCAGCATCGCCTGCGCCGCGACATCGGCGCCCGACACGATGCTGAGCGCGGCGCCGATTGAGCGAAGCTGCAACGCGATATAGGGAATGGTACCGAGCAGCGCGATCACCGTCACCAGCCGCGCGACGACGACATCGTGGCCGAAGCGCGCAGCGATGAAGTCCGATACGGTCGTTGCTTGCTCCTCGTGGACCGCCTCCGACAGGCGACGCAGAAAGCGCGGCGCGGCGAGCAGCAGCAGCACCGGCGCTGCATAGATGGGCAAATAGCTCCACCCGTCGCGCACCGCGCTGCCGACCGCACCATAGAAGGTCCAACTCGTGCAATAGACGCCGAGCGCCAGCGTATAGGCACGGTGGCGCAGGGCGGGACGCCGCGCGAGCGCCGCACCACGCGTCTCGACGAGCGCCGCAATGACGAACAACAGCAGGATCATGGCCAGCGCCAGCAGCGCCGCGGACTGCAAACTCATCGTCGGCTCCTGCCTCGGGCAATCCGCGGGATCGTATCTGGGAAAGCGAGCGGAGCAAGCGGCTTTATCGTGAAGGCGGCGCGCCATGCCGATAAGCGCCGCGCCGATCGAGAGCCTCGCCGGCTGCGGACGCAACGCTTGTCCTACTCCTTATCACCGCGGCACGGGCCTAACCCGTGCGCTTTCGTTGATGAAACGTCGCGGGGCATCGGGGGCGGGGCGGGCCGGGCATCGATCTCCGCGGCCCATGTCCGCTTTTGCATCGCCGTCTCGTCTAACGGATTGTCGGATCGCTGCGCATGCCTTGTGCCTCCGGTCCGACAAGAGGACGGGATGGGAGGAAGACGATGCAGAACTGGGTAAGGCCGGGTTATTGGACCGCATTGGCATTGGTTGCCGCGCTTGGTTCGGCGCCCGAATGCCGCGCACAATTCGCCGCAGCGAGCGAGCCACCCGAAGATGAATCGGCGCAGGCGAGCTCTCCGAACGGGCCGGTGGTGGCGCCGCGCCGGGCAAGTGGCGTCCCCACCGTCGCGGCACAGCCGACTACGATATTGCATATCCCCAATCGCTCAGCGCGTACGGGGATCGGACAGACGCCAGAGCCTTCCGCAGACTTGGACGCACGCGATGGCAATCGGGATGCCACAGCCTTGGGCAACGGTTCGGGTCGGGCTTTGCCGGGCGCGGGCGGGCCGCGCAGCGGAGCCGCGGGCGCCCCCCAATCCCGTCCTGGCAGTACCGGCGGGGCGTCGGCCGCCGATGTCGAGCGCGGCTATGATCGTGCGGTCGTCATGCCCGATAATGGCAATGGTGGACCCACCGGCGGTTCCGGCCGCAATTCTGCCGGCGACGGCAATTTGGGGGCCAGCGCCGGTCTGCTCAATTCGGCGGCCGGGCTGGGCGGCAACAGCAACGGTGGCAGCGGCAGCAACTCGGCGCAGGGCGGCACCAATTCGGGCAGCACCGGGATCGAGGGCGCACTCAACTCCTTCGGCGGCGCTAGCGGCGGTCGGTCCGAAAACGCCAATGGCAACGGCAACCGGCGCTCGAACGGTGGTCCTGCCGAGAATGGAAATGCAGGCGGCGGCCGCGACAGCGCCGGCGGATCGGCGAGGAATCTTCCCGCGCGGGGCAATTCGGGGGGCTCGGGATCGGACAGGTCGGTCGATCGAAACCAGAATGAGGCGCCGGCAAACAACTCCGGACGCGAAGCCCCGAACAGCCAGAAGGACAAGTCGGGCGCCGATAGCGAAGATCGCTCGGCCAGCAACGACAGCAACGCCAACGACAATGGCGGATCGGATCGGAGCAATCGGGACGCGCCGCCGGAAGGCAATTCGGATGGTGCGGCGAAGGCGGGGGCGCCCGACCGCCCCGAAGAAGAGGGCTGGTCGGCTGGCAGCGACCCGGTCGGTCAGGCGGCGGCGCGGCGGCGCTTCGGCGATCTGGGCGCCGGTGCGGCGGGGCGCGATTTGCTGGGTGAGAAACGCGACGCGGAAGCGGTCGATGCCGAGGATGCGTTGCACCGGATCGGCGACCGGATCGATCCGCTAACCGGTGCCGTGGGTATCGAGGCGCCGGTCGCCGGCGGCGTTTCGCCGCTGCTGCGCGCGGTTGTCGAAACCGCAAAGAAAAGGAAGCAGAAGAAATGAGATATCTTGGAGCAATGATTTTCGCGCTTGCGCTCGCCGCGCCCGTTGTCGCGCAAACGGGTCCAGCGAGTGACCTGTTCGCCTTTTCGCAAGGCGCGCGGCTGGTGCAGGTTCCGGACGACGCCGAATTTACGGCGATGGACAGCAGCCCGCTCAACCTGATCGACGGATCGGCGACGACCGACTGGACGGGCGAAGCAGGGCGGCCCGCCGTGTTCGTGCTCGAACTGGCGGAGCGAACCGAATTGTCGCGCATCGCCTTTGACACCGCCTTCCTCAATCGCGACGAAAAGTCGCCTCGGGCGATCCGCGTCGAACTGTCCGACACATCGGCGCGCAGCGGCTTCGTGCCGATCCTGGCCGCTGATCTGAAGATGAAGAAGGATGGTCAGAGCTTCGGCTTCGACCCCGAACATCGCCCCGTCGGCCGCTGGGTGCGGCTGACGATCGCGAGCAATTATGGCGATGATTATACCGGCTTCACCGGCTTTCACGGCTATGGCCGTCCGCTCACCGCAACGGCGACCTTGCCGGATGTCACCGGACGCTATGAAGGATGGAGCGGCTGGGGGGCGCTCAACCTGACGCAGAGCGGCAATACGGTAACCGGCTGTTACGAATATCAGGCGGGGCGCGTTACCGGCCACATCGATGGCCGGGTGTTGACGCTCGACATGGTGGAGACGGGCCCCGACGGGGCGCCGCGGCGGCTGCGCGGCTATTTCGGGCTGACCCCCGACGGCGGCAAGCTGATCGGCTTTGCGCGCGGTCTCACCGAGTCCGACCGCCTTGGCTTTGCAACCTATATGAGTGCGGACCGGCGGGCGAACCGCCCCGGCGCGTGCCGCTGACATCATTTGCGAATGAAAGGATTTAGGGGATGAGCAGATCGATCATGCTGGCTGCCGTCGCGGCGTCGCTGACGCTTGCAGGATGTGGCGGCGAAGCGGCGGACAAGGGCGATGGCGCGGGTACGGCTTCGTCGGCTGCGGCGAAGAGCGGGACGGCGCCGCCGCGCGACTGGAATGCCGCCGACGCCTGCGCCGTAGTCGACAAGGCGGCGATGTCGGCGATCCTCGGACAGGCGGTCACCGAAACCCGGCTGGGCAATGTCAGCCAAAGCGATGGCGCGACCGCGGTCACCTCCGAGTGCAGCTATCAGCTTGCCGATGGCGGTTCGGCCGCCTTGATGCTTCGCTGGTCGCCGATCGGCGACAATAGCGAAGGTTCGATCAACCTGACCCGCAATGGCCTGGAGCAGACGCTCAAGGGGTTCGGCGGTCATGTCGAGACGGTCGGCGGGCTTGGCAAGGCGGCCTTTTGGGCCGCGATGACCAAATCGCTCAATGTCTTCATCGGCGAGGATAAATTCGCGATCATCACGGTGCCGGCCAGCGATGCGTCGAAGGAGCAGGCCGTCGCGCTCGCGCATAAACTTGGTGCTTGACGGCCGGCGCGCAGCGGTGCTGGTTCGCACCGAGGTGCAATGATGCGCCAGGGAAGGGGCGATATGGTGCGGCAGCCGAGCCGGTCCGAATGGAGCCATATCCAGGCGCTGTTCGCCGAACTGATCGATCTCGACCCGGCGGCCCAGGACGGTCGGCTGGCGGCGGAGGATGACTTCATCGCCGGCCAGCTATGGTCGTTGCTCGCCGCGTCGCGCCATTCGGGGATATTGGACGGTGCGGCGCCGTCGTCGTTCGAAACCGCCCCGCGCCGCGCGTACAGCTCGCTTGCCGAAGGCGCCATCATCGGCGGTTTCACCATCGACCGCCTGATCGGACGCGGCGGGATGGGCGAGGTCTACGCCGCACACCGCAGCGACAAGATGTTCGACCAACAGGTGGCGATCAAGCTGCTGCGCCCCGAAGCGGCCGCGCACAGCGAGTTGTTCGATCGCGAGCGCCGCCTGCTTGCCGGGCTCGAGCATCCGGGGATTGCCCGGCTGATCGACGGCGGGGTAACCCCCGACGGGCGGCCCTATATGGCGATGGAATATGTGACCGGCGAGCCGATCGACGCTTGGTGCCGGACCCATGACGCCGATCTGGCGACGCGATTGCGGCTATTCTGCGACGTCTGCGAGGCGGTGGCCTATGCGCACGGCCACCTGATCGTCCACCGCGACCTCAAGCCGTCGAACATATTGGTGGACGGCGACGGCCGCGCGCGGCTGCTCGATTTCGGAATTGCGCGCCTTGTGGAGATCGAAGGCGAGGGCGAGGCACTAACCACGGTCGCGCTGATGACCCCCGATTATGCCGCGCCCGAACAGCTCGGCAATGCCGCGCCCACTGTCGCGACCGACGTCTACGCGCTGGGTGTCTTGTTGTTCGAACTGCTCACCGGTCGCAGCCCGTGGCGCGAGCCGGGATCGGCGCTGCCGTCGGTGATCCGGCGTATTCTGAACGACGATCCGCCCTTGCCGAGTGCGCTTGTGCCACCCGGCTTTCCCTTCGGGCGGCGCGAGGTCGTGGGCGATCTCGACGCGATCGTGCTCAAGGCGATGCGCCGCGCGCCGCAGGATCGTTATCGCGGCGTCGGCGATCTGGTCGACGATGTCCGCAGCCATATGGCCCTGCGCCCCGTTACGGCGCGCTCGGGTTCGGCGGGCTATACGATCGGGCGCTACCTGCGCCGACACCGCGTCGCGACGGCAGCGGCGGCCGCCGCGCTCCTCGCTATCGTGGCGGGCGGCGGTGCGGCGGCGTGGCAGGCGCGCCAGACGGCGATCGAGCGCGATGTCGCATTGGCCGAAGCGCGGCGATCGGAATCGATCAACCGCATGCTGACCGTCATGTTTCGCGACACTGCCAGCAGCGCGGTGGGTGAAGAGGCCACAGTCAAACAGATGCTCGATCAGACGGCGGCGCAGCTTGTCGCGTCGGTCGACAGGAGCGCCAAATCGGCAACGCTGATTACAACGCTCGCCGATCTGTACGTCAATCTGGAAGACGCGGCGGGCGCCGACGCGCTGCTCAGCCAGGCGCTTGCGCGCGGGATCGGCGCGGGCGATCCGGTGGCGACCGCAGAAATCAAGCTTCGCCTCGCCTCGACCGCCGCCGCAATGGGGCGGACCGACGACATGGCGCCGCTGCTCGATTCGGCCGACGCCGTCTTTGCTGCCGACCCGGCGCGTTTCCGCAAGGAACGGCTGGAAAGCATGAGCGGCCGGGCGCAGCTCGCCCGGCGCAAGGGCGATTACGACACCGCCATCCGGCTGCTGCAATCGAGCCTGCCCGACGCCGACCGCGTCTATGCCGAGGATCATCGCGAACTGCTGACCCGCTACAATAACCTGCTCGTCTATATGGTCGAGGCGAACCGGCTCGATTCGATGCCCGCGGTCTTTGCCGCCGCCGACGCGGCGCTCGCGCGGACGGGGCAACAGGGCAGCGCGCAGGGCCTGGCGATCGAGCAGTTGAAAGGCGTGCGGCTGATGAAGCTCGACCGGCTCGCCGAGGCCGAACGCCTGTTTCGCAGCGTTGCCGACCGGCGCCGCGCGGTGTTCGGCAAATCGGCGGCGTTGGCGGTCGATCTGTTGCAACTTGGGCGCGCCGAACTGGCGCTGGGGAAATTCGCCGCGGCGCGCGACGTCCTTGGCGAAGCGCGGCCGATGGCTATCGACAATCTCGGCCCCGATGCGGTGTCGACGCTCGTCATCACGCTGGGCCTTGCCGAAGCCCTGGCCGAGGCAGGCGACACCGGACGGGCCGACGCGCTGGTTAGCGAAGTCGCGCCGCCGGTCGCCGCCATGGGGCCGGTCGGCCTGCCGCAGGGCATTGCAGCGCGGACGCGGGCGATCATCCGTCTGAAACAGGGGCGGATCGCCGAGGCGCGGCGCGAGGCCGACGCATCGGAACAGATATTCCGCACGCTCGGTGCGCCGGGCGAATCCTACCTCAAATCCTTCGCGGCATTGCGCCGGCGCTTGACCGGCTAGCCCGCGTCCATTTCCTTGTGCACCCAGGCGCGCGCCTGGAGCCACCAGCGGCGTACCGTCCGGTCGCTGACGCCCAGGACTTTTGCGGTCTCTTCCTCGGTCATTCCGGCGAAAAAGCGGCAGTCGATCAGCTGCGCAAGATTGGGGTCGAGGCGCGCCAGCCGCTGCAACGCCTCGCCCAGCCGCACGACATCTTCGTCATCGGGCGCAGCCGCAAGCGAATCGAGGCTTTCGGTAAAGGCATATTCGCCCGCGCCGCGCTTTGCCGTCATGCGGGCGCGGGCGGCGTCGATCAGGATGTGGCGGATGGCGGTTGCCGCACAGCCCAGGAAATGCCGTTCGCTCTCCCAGCCTTTACGCCGGTTCAGCTTCAGATAGGCTTCGGAGATCAGCGCCGTCGTTTGCAACGTCTGCCCACCGCCGGCCCGGTAATGTTCGCGCCGGGCAATGGTTTTCAACTCGTCGTACAGGGTCGCGATCAGCCCGTCGGCGTCGCTGCCTTTGATGCCCGCCGGCTTGCTCTCATCGTTGATCGTCGGTCTCCCGTTATCCCGCTTTCGAGGCGTGACGCGCGCTCTAGATGCCTGATTTCGGGGACGTTCGCGAGACAATATTGAAGATCGCCCGGCCGCCCTGTCCGGTTTCGGCGATGCTTCCCGTCTTACCGAGTGTCGCACCGCTGCGCCCGCCCGCCGGGCGACCGCGGCGGATTCACGAAGCGATGGCGCCGGTAACAGGTCGCCACGGCAATCCTGCAAGCCGGTCGGTGCGTCGCCGACCCAGAATGAAAGAGCGATCGATATGAAAAACACCATCAGGCTTCTTGGCACCGCCGCACCATTGGCGATCCTCGTGACTCTTGGCGGAGCAACGCCGGCGCATGCCCAGACCGTGCCCTGCGTCCAGAATCCGGGGCCGGACGATTTTCCCGGCACCGCCGACGACCCTGAAAATTCGCTCCAGTGTGGCATCAATGCCCAGGCAACCAGCGCCGATACGACCGCTTATGGCAATGCGGCGTTTGCGACGGCCCCAGACAGTACGGCAGTCGGCTTTCTTGCCACTGCAGGCGACCTCAACGCGACCGCAATTGGATCCTTCAGCCAAGCCAGCGCCGGCGGAGCGGTCGCGCTGGGTTCGGGATCGGTGGCCGACCGTAATGCCACCGTATCGGTCGGCAGCGCCAATCTGCAGCGCCAGATCGTCCAAGTCGCAGCCGGCACGCAATCCACCGATGCCGTTAACGTCGCGCAGCTCAATAGCGCGATGACCGACGCCGTCCTCAACGCGATTTCCAATTCGGCGGTGGGCGTCGGCACCAGCGGTGATGGCAGCCTGCAAAGCGACGGCAGCACCGCAAGCGGCAACGGCGCCGTCGCGCTGGGGCAGGGGCAGACTGCAACCGGCAATGGCGCCGTCGCGATCGGCGATCCGAATGTCGCGACCGGGACCGGCGCCGTGGCGATTGGCGCCGACAATCAGGCGATCGGCGACGGCGCTGTCGCCTTGGGCAACGCCTCCAACGCCTTTGGCTTGTCGGCCATCGCTATCGGCAACAATGCGAATGCGCTGGCCGATGGCAGCATCGCCATTGGTCGTGACACGATCGCGTCGCCGGCATCGGTGGCGATCGGCGCCAACGCCGCGGCAGGCGGGCAAAACGCGACCGCAGTCGGTCGCGACAGTCTTGCCAGCGGCCTCGCAAGCGCCGCTTTCGGCCAGGGCGCCGCTGCCGGGGGCGATTTCTCGACTGCCACCGGCTATGGCGCGCGCGCGATCAAGGAGGGCGACACGGCGACGGGGTCCGGGGCTTTCGCCAACGGCGGCTATTCGGTCGCCTTGGGCGTGAACAGTCAGACCACGGCCCTCGGGGCGACGGCACTGGGCGTGAATGCGAAAGCGTCGGGGGCGGACTCGGTTGCGATCGGCTCCAGTTCGGTTGCCGATGAAGCGAACACGGTTTCGGTTGGCTCGGCGGGCTTTCAGCGGCGTATCGTGAACGTCGCTGCCGGTACGGCGGCGACCGATGCGGCGAACGTCGGTCAGGTCCAGACCGTCGCAACGGCCGCTGCAGCGGCACAGACGACCGCCGATGCCGCCGCGTCGCAGAATATGGTCCAGGACGGCCAGATTGCGGCTATTCAGATGGTAAACAGCGTGCAGGACAATCGGCTGATGTCGCTGGAAAGCATGGCCGGATCAGCGCTTCCGGCGCTCCAGTCGCTTGCCGCGACGCACAGTGCACAGATCAGCGACCTCTATGCGATCACCGATCGCGACCGCCGCGATGCACAGCGCGGAACTGCGGCCGCGGTCGCGCTCGTCCCCGCACCGATGCCGTCGGAACCGGGCAAGACAAGCTACACCTTCAACCTCGCCACCTTCCGCGGTGAGCAGGCGGTGGGCGCATCGATCGCGCACCGGTTCGGCACTGACAACCCCTTCGCCTTCACGGCAGGCGTTTCCTATGCGGGGAGCCGGAATACGGCGGCGCGCGTTGGCATCGCCGGCGAATTCTAGCCTGGCACGGGCAGGAGGGGGCGGTCCGAAGCGCGCCCTCCTGTCGCCTCGTCTGCGCTGGACCCCGACCCTAAAAGGCGATGCCTTGGCGGGACAGCGTTGCCAGCTTTTGCTTCACGAAGGCGGGGCTGGGCGACGCGACGATCGTGCCGTCGGCGAACAGCGCCGTCGGCTTGGATCCCCCGAACATGCCGCTCAACGTCTCGAAATAGCGACGGTCGTAGCGACAGCTTCGCGAGGCCCGCGGCGGGAGGGCGCCGGTGCCGATGGCGCGCCGCCAGGTCGCGGCACGATCGGGACTGCACCAGATGTCGGGCAGGAAGGGTTTGTTCGCGGTTCCGATCGTGCTGGGTATGATGGCATAGCGCGTCCCGGCGGCGGCAAGGGCGGCCTCCAGCTTCTTCGAAAAGGGGCAGTCATAGGCGGACAGAAGCAGCATGCGGAGCGGGCCGTTTCCGCCCTGCTGGATCAGATCCGAATAGCGGATCTGGTCGCGCCAGCGCAGCACCAGCGCGCCCCATTCGGACCCCGAAAGCGGCGCCCCCGTGTCGCCGTGCTGGGCGCCGAGCTTGCCGTTGTTGAAGCTGTATTCGCCATCGCGCGTCACCAGTATCGGCGCGGTTTCGCGCGGCGAATAGGGGATGGGGCGATCGATCTGATATAATCCCGCAAAGGGTGTCGCGACAAAGCGTTCATTATACAGGCGCTGCAGCGTTTCGATGTCGGCGCGCTGCGTCGCGGGGGGCGATGCGGTTTGCGCGGCCGCGGGCGCGGCCGCGGTCAGCATGGCGCAAAGGCCGGCGAGGGTCAGGACGGCAAGATGGCGCATAAGGGTCATCCCTGCGAATAGCGGAAATGGGGAGGGCAGGCGGGATATTGGCGCTTGCTGTTGCGCACGGGCTGGAAGCCGGGGATGCAGCGGCTCATGTTCGGCATGAGGGCGGCATTGTAGCGGCCGTCCGACTGGAACACCCAGAAGTTAAGGAAATTATCGCTCAGCGGATTGAAAAACAGATAGTTACGGATCGTCTTTGCGTCGCCATAGGACTGCCCCGGCGCTAGCGTGATACTCCCATGATCGCTGACGCGCCCCGCATAGCCATCGGTCTGGCTGACCAGCACGACGCTGATTTCGCGTCCGCATTTGTTGACGAACCGGAAGTAGACGAGTTTCTGGTCGGGGCTCTTGTGCCCCGGCTTGGCGATCGTCTGGTGACTCCATTCGACGCAGCCGCTTGTCTGGCCGCCGCTTTCGAGCGTCGCCGCAACGCCCGATTGCTGCGCCGATGCCGGTTCCGCAACCATAAGCAGCAGCGCGCCGAAGGCAATGCAAAGGCCGCGGCTCATGGCTGCACCGTCACGGTTTCGCGGGCGATCCGGCTATATTCGGAAGGCTCCAGATCGAACCCGACAACCTCGGCCTCGATCGTGCCGCCGTTGCCGCTGGGTCGCGAAGCGACGAGGCGGGCCCGGATGACGAGGCCGAGATTGCCGAGCCAGCTGTCGGCCTTGAGCGCCGCAGCCTTGTCGGCGGACATTTTCCATACGCGCGCCTTGTCCGCGTTGCGGAACTTGAGCGCGATCTGCATCGCGCCGTCGCGGAAGGGATAGAAGGCGTCGGGTGCGAAGGCACCTAGCGGGATGCCGCCGAGGCCGGGGTCATAGTCCTTGGGATCGGCGCGGGTGCGCAGGGTGACGCAGCGGACGTCCTTGATCGCATTCCACTGCGTATCGACCTGCGCGTTCGCGCGCTTCCATGCCTCCTCGGCGCCGAGGCCCCGGTCGAGGCCGGATAATGCCTCGTCCGCCCATTTTTCGCGCGGTGGGGCAAGGCCGGTCATCGCATAATAGATGATCGCCCAGTCGCGATCGGTGAGGTCGTCGGTGTAGCTGTCGCATTTTGCCGGCGGTGCGGCGGCAGGTTGGGCGGGCTGGGCAGTAGCGGTCACCGGCTGGCTGGAAGCCGAAGTCGCGGTGCCTGCGTCCGTGCCGCCCGCGGCCTGCTTGTCGCCGCACCCGCTTGCGGTGAGCGTGATGCAAAGCGCCGCGACCGATGTCAGAAATATCCGGCGCATCAGAATTTGCCTCCCTGGTTGGCGCCGGCATCGGCGGCTTGCGACGCGCGGTACGCATCGCGCTCTTGCGGGAAGCGGTTGACCTCATAATCATAATAGGCGGCGGCATCGATCATCGCGACACGAACGACCTGCGCCAATTGCGGATTGCCATAGGCCGGCTCGATCATCGCGACGATGGTCAACCCGCAGTCGGGGCGCCAGTTCATCTGCGTCCCGTAGATCGATATGCCGGCGCTGCATTCGCGCAGCTTTTCGCGGTCGAATTCGGGTAGCGGCTTGCCATCGGGACCGCGCAGCCAGAACATCTCGCCGCGATCGCCGGTGAGCGACGGCTTGCCATATTTTTGTTCTAGCGCCGCCTGCTGAGAAGCGATCGTCGGCTCACCGCCCTTTTGGAAGGGCTGGGTCAGCCACAATGCATAAAGCTTCTCCTGCCCCGGCATACCGTCGGCATAGAGGCTCCATTCGGCATCGACCTGCTCCAGCCGGTTGCGCGGGTCATAGTTCAGCACATCGGTCGAGCTCCAGCGCGCCTTGTGCTGGCCCGTGGCGACGCGCACGAAGCTGAGGATCTTGAGGCCGGCCTGATCGCGCGACAGTTGGGGGCCGTCCCCTTCGAGGAGGATGCTGTCCGCCTCCTTGCCGTCGGGGCATTGGACGAAGCGGACTGCGGTATCGAGCGGGACGCCGAGCCGGAGGCCGCGCAGGTCGTCGACCGCGCTTCCTTCGGGGCGCGGCGGTATCACGGTGCCGCCGCAATCGACCTCGATCTTCTTGCCATAATAGGTCATCGCACCCGACGGACCTTCACCCGCGGCCAGGTCGCGCGTTTCAGACGGCTTGGGATCGCCGCCGCCGCAGCCAGCGAGCGACAATGCGGCGGCGGCAACCAGGAATTTCTTGGCGTGAGGCATCGTATCAGTCCTTTGCGAGCGGGTTGCGCAGCTTTCCGAGTCCGGCGGCAATCAGGGCCGCGCCGGCGAGCAGCAGCAGCCATGTGCCGATGCCGAGGCTGATCCCGTCGGCCATCCGGTCGCGGACGAAATCGGGGACCATCGACAGGATCGCCGAACGAAGCATGACGACCATCAGCGCCGCGACGATCGATGCGGCGCCGGTTACCAGCATGGGCAGCCGTTCGGACTTGCCCGACCATGCGGCCAAGATCAGCCACAGCGCGGCGATCGGCGCGGCGAAGCGCAGGATGAGCAGCGTCTGGACGGTGTCGAAGCCCGATTTGCCGCCGCCGAGCATTTCCTGCGCCGCGGCAACGCGACCCAGATCGTCCATCGCATTGCCAAGGCCGATCAGCGTCGCGCTCTGAACCGGTGAGGTGAGCGCGGAGAGGAAACAGGCAAGGAGAACGAGAAGCGCCAGCGGAACCGCAAGCGAGCGGGTCATCAACGCGGCGATCCGCGCCCCTTGTTCGGACTCGGTCAGCGCGCCGAGATCGGCCCCGATCGTGCCGAGCGCGGCCATCGCGGAACCGCCGACGGGATAGATTTCGCGCGCACCGCCGTTTTCGCTTTCGAAGTCGACCACGAGCCCGGGCGCGGGCGTCTTGTCGCCGCCGCGCCAGTCGGCGCGATCGAATTTGTGGCGCGTGCCATCGTCCGCCGATATCGCGCCCTTGCCGGTCGCCTCATCGAACCCGAGTATCTTTCCCTTCATATACCGCCCCCGAAAAAGGCCGGCGGACGAACCCGTGGGACCGCGCACCGGACGCTTGAAAAGCGGAAGCACCTGCGAAGGATGCCTCGCGTGACGAACGGGCTATTTTGGTGGGTCCTCAAAGTCTTGAAGCTACTCTAAAGAATTTCTAAAGTTGACCGGACAGGGGGTCGCCATGACGCAATCAAGCTCTTCCCGACGGAGGCGCAGGCTCTGGAAGTTCGCGGGGGCAGAGTTCGACGAAGCCAGCTGGACGCTGCGTGTCGATGGTCATGCCGTAACGCTCGAGGGCAAGCCGCTCGAAGTGCTGCACGAGCTGCTTCTGCGCGCGGGCGAGGTCGTGACGAAGGATGAGATCTTCGATGCGGTGTGGCCGGGCGTCACCGTGGTCGAGGGGTCGCTGACCACGGCCATATCGAAATTGCGCAAGGCGCTCGGCGAAACGCGCGAGCAGATTGTCGAGACGGTGCCGCGGGTCGGATACAAGCTCGCCGCGCCGGTTGCGATCGAAAGCGTCGAGTCCCCGCTGGCGCCGCGCTTTGCTTTTGCCGCCGGCGACGCGGTCCCCGGCCGCCGGCAATGGCGGCTGGTCGACGCGCTTGGCGATAGCGGCGCTGATGATGTCTGGCTGGCGCGCCATGACAAGACCGGCGAGACGCGCGTCTTCAAATTCGCCGATGCGCCTGACCGGCTGCGTAGTCTGAAACGCGAAGCGGCGCTGACTCGGCTGCTCTTTGCCGGACTCGGCAAATCGGCCCCGCTTCCCGCGCTGCTCGAATGGAATTTCGACGCGTCGCCCTTCTTCCTCGAATATGGCTATGGCGGCCGCGATCTGACGGCGTGGGCGTCCGAGCGGGGCGGGCTGGCGGAGATTGCGGTCGAGACGCGCATTGCGGTCGCGGCGATGATCGCGCGCGCGGTCGCGCGGATGCACGATCTGGGCGTGCTGCATAAGGATCTGAAACCCGCGAATATCCTGATCGCGACCGAGGACGGCGGCGAAACGATCCGGCTGGCCGATTTCGGTAGCGGGCGCCTCCTCGACGATAGCGTGCTCGCCAGCTTTCAAATCACCGATCCGGGATCGCTCGACCCCGATCTGGCGCGCGACGAACCGCGGTCGGGAACGCTTGCCTATCGCGCGCCCGAGCTGACCGGCGATGCGATGCCGACGGCGAAAAGCGATATCTATGCGCTGGGAATGATCCTCTATCAGCTCGTGGTCGGCGATTTTTCGGCGTCGCTGGCGCCCGGCTGGGAAGGCCGCATCGCCGATCCCGTACTACGCTCGGACATTTTGGCCGCGGCCGAGGGCGATCCGGCGCTCCGCTTGGCCAGCGCCGCCGATCTCGCCGACCGGCTCGAGACGATCGACCGTCGGCGAGCCGACGCATCGGCGGCGGCGCGGCGGGCGGCGGCCGCCGAAGAAGCGCGACGGGCCGAGGAAAAACAGGCCGCGCGGCGTCCTTGGATCCGCGCCGCCATCGCGAGCCTCGCGGGCGGCTTTATCGCGTCGAGCGCGCTGGCGGCCTATGCCTGGCATCAGCGCGGTGCGGCACTGGACGCACGCGATCAGGCCGAGACCAGCTATGCCTTCATCGCCGAAGATGTGCTGTCCAGCCCCGATCCGGCGAAGTCGAGCACCGACGAAACGGTCATCGAGGCGATGAAGCGCGCGAGCGCGAATATCGACGCGCGTTATGCCCGCTCGCCGGGCACCGCCGCGCGGCTCCATCTCGCGGTCGCGCGCGCCTTTTATCAGCGCAGCGATTTCGACACCGCCCGCACCGAATATGCGCGCGCCGCCACGCTGTTCGGCAAGGCCGGGGAAGCCGACAGTGAGGATGCCGTCCTGGGCCGGCTCGGCAGCATCCATATGGACGCAACTTCGGGCCAGCCTGGACGGTTGGAGGCGGCAGGGGCCGCCATCGCCAAAGAGCAAAAAGCGCTCGGCGACCGGGCGAAAAGCGGGCGTATCGGCTTCGCGCTGGCGCAGTCGGAGGGGGCTTATGCCTACACCGCCGACATCGAGCGGGCCGAGCGCGCGATACGCCGCGCGGTCGCGATCGGTTCGGCGCCGGGCGCGCGCGTTTCGCCGACCCAATTGCTGAAAGCGCGGTCTTCGCTGGCGCTCGTGATGCTACGCGAGGGCAAGGTTAAAGAGGCGGAACCGGTGGCGCGGGCTATCGTCGCCGACTCGACCCGGATACGTGGAGCGGACAATCCGGACACGCTTGTGACGCGGCAGCACTGGGTGACGGCGCTGTCGATGCTCGGCGAACATGAGCGCGCGCTGCGCGAAAGCGGTCCGCTGATCGCAGCGCTCGAACGGCGCTTCGGTCCCGATCATCGATTCACGCTGGCGATGCATTCGACGCGGTTCGAGAGCCTCGCCGCTCTCGGACGCTATGACGAGGCCGCGGTGGAAGCGAAGCGCGTCTGGGAGGGGGCCGCTACGCAGGCCGGATCGCTGTCGCATCAGGCGCTTGTCGGCCAGAATGACTATGCGTCGGCGCTCTGCCAGACGAACCGGCGTCGCGATGCCTTGCCTATCCTGGTGGATGCGGCGGCAAAGGCCCGCCAAGCATTCGGCGCCGATTACGGCCTGACCCATACGATTCAATTCTATCTGGGCGAGTGCGAACTTGCGAACCATCGGTTTGCCGAAGCGCAGCGCAGCTTTTCGCTTGTCGATGCAACCAAGGTTGCCGAATTGACCGGGCGGCCCGATTTCGCCGCGACTCTGGCCGCGGCGCGGGCCGAGACGATGCTGGGGCTGGGCGACCGTGCCAAGGCCGGTACGCTGCTCGATACGGCCGAGGCTGCGGCAAAGGCGTCGGAAGATCCCGAACTCAAACAGCGGTTGCAACGGCTGCGCGCTCAATTGCGCGGGTAAGGCTGGAGCGCGAGGCGGTTCTGGCTTGAGATAATCTTTAGAACGGCGTGAAGACCTTGCGGCATCGCGCTCGCTAACTCTCTGGCGACACCTGGCGGAAGGGCCGGGTCGATAGAGAGGGAGCGATCATGCGGGCACATTCTGGCCATCGTTGCGTTATGACGGCGGAGGGACGCCCATGATCCGCCCGTTGATGACGGCATCGTCGATGCTGCTGCCGCTGCTCGCGCTCGTCCAGTCGCAACCCGCGGCGACGCCAAAGGTCTGGCCGCGCGAGGTGCAGGCGCTCTATGACAGTCTGAAACAGGAATGCCGCGCCGAAGGCGGCAAATTCATTCCCGATCGCGCGCATTTCGCGGTCGAGACCGAGGTGACGGGCGACGGAAAGCCCGACTGGGTGGTGGATTACAGCAGTGCGCGATGCTCCAACGCCGGCTATTCGGCCTATTGCGGCACCGCCGGATGCATGATTGCCATCTTCGGGTCCGACCGCAACGGCTATCGCGAAATCTTCAACGATAATGTCCGGGACTGGCAGGCGGTGAAGCTCGACGGAAAGGGGCGCACCGGGCTGGGCCTTTCGGTTCACGGGACGGTGTGCGGAAGCGTCGGGGCGGATATGTGCCTGGAAGTCCTGCGGTGGGATGGACGCAAATGGGCGGTGGTTGAACGGCGCCGCGGCACCGATGCCGACCTGTCGGCGTCAACCGGTGAAGACGCCGGGCCGCCGCCCGCCCTTCACAGCGCGCGCTGGCAGGTCGCAGGAGGCGGTGCCGGCACCGTCGCCGCGGTAACGGGGCATCCCGAATTCACCGCGGTGGGGCTTCGTTGCCAACCGGGCGGCGGCGTGGCGATGACGATCGTGCCGGCCAAGGGGCTGCACCTGCCCCCGCCGGGCAAGCCCCTGCTGATCGGCTTTCGAAGCGCCGGCGAAGGCAGCGAGGCGACGCAAAGCCTGAGCCCCGAAGCCGGAAAGCCCGATTTCAGCGGCGCGCTCGATCCCGTCGCCCGCGGCCTGCTGATGGGCGCCGACAGTGACCTTTCGCTCTATGCAAGCTATGACGGCGGCGATGAATGGACCGAATTGACGGCGCTTTCGCTTGCCGGATCGACGGCGGCGATCCGAACGCTGGAGAAACAATGCCCACGCGGTGCTGTGGCCAATGCTGGGGGAGCGGCAGGTCCGGGCCAGTCGCGCATTCTGCCGCTGCCGGTCGGCTATTATGTCGATGCGCGCATCTCAACCTGCGAAAAGCCCTTCGCCGACATCGCGATTTATCTAGCCGAGGACCGGATCGTCCAGCGCGGCAACAGCTGCAAGTTCACCAGCCTGAAGATGACGAGCACAAACGCCTTTCGGCAAACCGAGAGCTGCCCCGACATCGATGGACGGCCGATGCCCGCCACACAGGATTACAGGATCACCGGACCCCAATCGTTTGAGCTTGTTGGGGTGGGCGACGCATGGACCTTTTGCTCTGCCAATCGCTTGCCCGCCAAGGCAAAATTTTACCGGGCAGCGAAATAGGCGGGCTCGACGGAGCTGCAAAAAGGCAGGCAAGCGCGACCATTTTCCGGATATCATTCGGGGCCGATCGCGCGACATAATAGAGGTCGGGTGGAAGACGATCTGGCTTCTGCTGATCGCCTTTCGGGTGTGGCTCGCGGGCAAATGGACGCATGATATCGAAGCGCTTTTCCAAAACCGCATCGGGATGCTGCTCGCCTATAACTTCATGCCGTGGCGCCAAGTCGGGGCGCGTTACGTGATCCAGCCGATGGGCCGCTACGTCGGCTGAATTAGCCGCGCGCGAAGATAGTCGCCGAGCTCCTGGCGGGACGAAAGGCCAAGGAGCAGCAATATCCGCGACAAATGGTTGCGGACGGTAAAATGTGAAATACCGAGTTCGCGGCCGATGCCTTTGTTCGACAGGCCGCGCATGACGCCCAGGGCGATTTCGAATTGCCTTTGCGTCAGACCGTCCCGCAATCCCCTCATGTTCGACTCGACCGGCGATATCTCGGCACAGGGGTCGGCATTGGTACGATCGTCGATTTCGAGGCAGGCCGACGCCAGAGCCCGAATTTGCGCAACCGCATGACCGTCGGCTGCGACGACAATGAGCAATTTGGAATTCTCCCTGGTTCGAAGGGCGTCGCGGAGCGACGCCGCGTACGGCTTTTCGCAAGGCGTATTTCGATCGCGCCCGAATTCGCCTCGCTTGTCGGGAGCGCTCATCGGCCTTGCTCGGGCAGAACGGCTTCGCTCTGTGTTCGCATGTTACGCCTCGCGCTCGCGAATGCCGAACGCCAGCAACCACAGTGCGAGCGCCAGTTCGCCGAGCAGGGTGGGCAGGGTGAAATATTGCGGAAGCTGCGCCGCCCGGAGCGGCGCTCCGAGCCAGGCGAGGCTGTTGACGAGATTGCATGCGCCCGCCGCAGCAACGAGAAGGCCGATGGCTCTTGGCATCGCGCGTCCGTGCCAAATGAGCCAGCCAAGGAGCAGGCAATAAGCGCCGAAGAAAACAAGGCTGATCTTGTAGCCGTCGCCATGGACGCGCAGCAGCAGATACACCCAATCGGCGAGCGAGGATGACGGCTGCCCCAAATCCGGGAGCCGCAAAATCATCGCCGACAGCAGCGTATCGCATGCGAGCATCGCGATGCCGATCAGGCTGAAAGAAGCGGCTATGGCCGAGACCCGCGGCGCTCCCTTGCGGAAGATGCCATGCAGGAGAATGGTGACGCCGATATAGCAACCCAGCATCGCGAGATCGGCGATCATCCCGAGCCGGAATGTCGATCCCGAGGCGAAAATGGCCTGAGCGGTTGCGGCGGGGTCGCCGCGCACGATCAAGGCGCCGCGGGCGACGGCTTCTGCGTAAACGCCAAAGCCTATCGTTCCCAGATACAGGAATCCGGCGAGGCGGGCATGCGAAGCGTCCGCGCTCATTCCGGGCCTCCTTCGGTGGTAGTCCACGTCCAGGCGGCGATGACGATCGCGGCGGTGAGCGCCATCTCGATGATCGCCAGAGTGATGTAGAATGCCGCGGCACCCGGCAGCGTCATCGCCATGATAGCGGTATACAAAAGGCCGAATACGATATTGCTCCAGCGGCAAATTGCTGCCGGGAGATAGAGCGTCGCCGCGATCAGCAGCGCGGGGATCGCCATCATCAGCGAAACGGCAACCAGCGTTCCAGGGGTTGCGGGTCCAAGCGGCCCGATGTTTCCCTGCGCCATCGATGCCAGCTTGTTATCGGTATAGAGGCCGAAATAGTCGCCATAGACATAGCAGAACATTGTTGCTGTCCAGAGTGTTGACAGTTTGAGGCGGGTAGGGACCGGTATGTCCGTGAGACTCTTCATCGCATGACCTTGTTATGTCCAAAATATGTGCGGCCACGGATCGTCGGGTCGTTGCAAAGAGGCGGGCCGGTTGGCCATCCCTCCTTCGTCCCCGTTTCCGCTCGGGCCGCCCGCCGGATCGGTCATTTTGGCGCCGCTAGTCTTGCCGGTTTGGAATTCGGCGATGTTTTTTTGCGTCGATTGCCTCACATTGCCGATGAAATTTCGGCCATCGGATCCGCCGCACGGGCCAGCGGGCCGCCGAATATGCTTGCCGATCGCCCCCCGCGGTTTACTTGTTGCAGGGTGCGATTGCCGATGGGGGGCATGCGAGGCCAACCGATCCGGTGAGCGTCGTGGTTTCTGTCCGGAGTCTTTAAGGGTTCTGCGTTGATGGCGTCGATTTTGCAGCCTGGCATTCGTTCGCAGCGACCGGACCCGATGAGGATCGACCTTTCGCTTCTCTACGGCGCGGCCTTTTGTTGTGCGTCGCTCGCATTCTGCCTCAAGTCCGTGCTGGCATCGCGGCTGGGTATGGCCGTCGACGCGGTTGCGATCCTGGGTAATGCGACATGCGGATGGTCGTGGCTGGCAACCCGATCGCTTTTCCGGTGCGAATCTCCGTCGCGAAGCGACTGGTGGCCGGTCGCCGCGGTGCTGATGGTGATGATCGCGTCCGCTGTGACATCGCTGGTGCCGGCAGACGGCATGCCTCTCAGGATCCTGGATAATCTTGCCAGATTGGGGAGTTCCGCCATGCTGCTTATGGCGGTGGCCGAACCGTTGCTCGATCTGCGCGCGCAAAGCGACAAATCCGAACGGCGCTTCCGCATCCTGTATTCAGGCATCTACGCAGCCATATTGGCGGTGGCGGTCCTGGCCGTCGACGGGGCGCCCGACGGGTCGGCCGCATCCCAACTCAGCATTCCGGTCAAGGTCGTTTGCGCGATCGCGGCGGTATTCGGCTATGGGTTGGCCCTCGGCCATCGGAAACGGCATCCGCTCGTCGATCCGAAGGCGCGCGCTTCGCGGAAACCCGTTGCGTCGGACCCCCGGCTTGAAGCGCAGTTGATCACGCTCATGCGCGAGAACAGCCTTTACGCCGAGGCCGATCTGCGCGTTGCCGACCTGGCACGGCTCACGGGTGAGCCCGAATATAAGGTGACCCAGTGCATTACCGGTGCGCTTGGCTACCCCAATTTCAATCAGATGGTGAACGGCTACCGCATCGAAGAGGCAAAGCGCCGCCTGGTCGATCCGGCGCTCGCCCACTTGCCGATCCTGACGATTGCGCTGGATTGCGGATTTGGTTCGATCGGCCCGTTCAACCGAGCCTTCAAGGCCGACACCGGCATGACGCCGCAGGAATTTCGTCGGCAGTCCCGATAGGCGTCGCCTCTGGAGGCGCGATACTGGACGAACATCGGCTTGTCGTCCGGTTCGGCGTTCCGCTTCAGCGATTTAAGTGAATGGCTCCCCGGGTAGCCATTTTTTACCATTTTGAGGCGTCTCAGGGCCGTTCGTTGTCCATAGCTTAGTTCCTGATTTTGTGATATAATTCTCTCACAACGTTGCATTGCATTTCCCTGCAGCGCAGCCCTAGTGTGGGAACAGATGTGGGGACAGAAATGATGGCTTCACATGGCGAATTTGACATCTCTAAAGGTAAAAAATGCCCGCCCGGGCACATACGGTGACGGGAAGGGCCTCTATCTGCGCGTAAAACCTAGCGGGTCCCGGTCATGGATTTTGCGTGTGCAGCATCAAGGTCGGCGGCAGGACATTGGTCTGGGTTCAGTCGACGATGTAAGTTTGGCTGAGGCCCGAGACTCTTCCTCTCGATTACGTCGAATTGCCCGGCTGGGCAACGACGCGATCGCGGAGCGCGACCGCGGGAAGATCCGCGTTGTGACGTTCCAGGAAGCCGCTGACCTTGCGTATGCGGAGTTTGGTAAGGGATGGTCCGAGAAGACCGCTCTCCAATTTAAATCTTCGCTAGATCTTCATGTCGTCCCGCTGCTCGGGAGGAAACGCGTTGGCGATATTGAAACTGCACATATTTTGGCCGCGCTAGGGCCAATATGGACCGCAAAGCCTCAGATCGCCCGGAAAGTTAGACACCGTGTTCTCCAAGTTCTTGCTTTCGCCAAGTCGCACGGATGGCGCACCGCTCCCGTGCCCGAGCTTGCAGATCTTAGTCGCGGTCTAGCTAAACAACCCAAGTCTATAGGATATTCCGCACTTCCATTCTCGGAATTGCCGGACTTTTATGCCGCAGAGCGAGGGAAAGATGTATCGCCCGCCCGCTTGGCGATGATGTTCACAATCTTGACCGCTGCCCGAAGCGGGGAAGTCAGAAGGGCCACCTGGGATCAGATCGATCTTGAGGGACGAGAGTGGCGGCGACCTGCGTCGATAATGAAATCGGGCGAGCCCCATGTTGTTATGCTTAGCCAGCAGGCAGTCGACGTTCTCAAATTGGCGAGAGACTTATTTAGCGATGAAAATCTGATCTTTCCGTCATTCCATGGAAAGATACTGGCGGACATGAGCCTGTCCAAAATGATGAAGCTCGCGGGAAGATCGGAGACCGTTCATGGTTTTCGCTCCAGCTTTAGAGACTGGGCTGCCGAGAAGATGCCTCACGTTCCTGCAATGGTTCCAGAAATGGCGCTCGCTCACAGCGTCGGCACTGCGGTAGAGAAAGCATATCTCCGGAGTGACCTGAAGGTACTCAGAATGCAGTTGATGTCAGACTGGGGAGCATTTGTCGCATCGGCGTCACAAAAGCTTTCCCCCGCAAAACGGACCAAAAATAGGCCGAAATTGGCTGTTAAGGAGCGCGGCCACAAATGAGCGCACTCTGGCGGCGGCAGGCGTCGCCAGAGTGCGCGCGTTGGCACGGTTGGCCGCGCAGCGCTCTTGTTCGCTTCTTGGCGCCGTGGGCGCGCGACCCTTGCCGCGAACAAGTATCGCAGGGCGCTACCCCAGACGTAGCTTTGCCACCTCGACACACCACCGGCCCGCGCACGCAGCGGCGCCTGCGGCTGCGACAGGAGCGCATCTTTTCTCCGACGGTGACGCCGCGCTGATAGCACGGCGGCGTTACCGGTGTGCCGACCACGGCCAGCGTATCGTTCGGCGCACGCCGATGGAATCGTGCGGGCGGGGCGCAAGCCGCCGCTGTGCGTCAGCTCAGGCTCCCTGTACCAGCCGCGAGGCCCCCAGCAAAAAGAGGCTGCGCGAAGGGGCCCTTACGCCGTCCCAAACGAAGCATGCTGCATCCGCCCCCACTGTTGATGGCTTGCCGGGGTCGTCTGTCGTCATTCAGATCGGGGCGCCGTCGCGAGTGCGCTCGAGATCGGCGAGCGTGAAGGACATCGGATTGCGAAGCCAGATGTCGACTTCGCCGACGCGCCAACCGCAGCAGCGGGTCGCGAGCTTGTGCTGCGGCGGAAAGGTGCCGGCGCGGATCTTCCGATAGAGGGTGGCGCGGCTGAGCCCGGTCAGATTGAGAACTTCGGTGAGGCGCATGAGGCGGAGGGGGGACTGATATGCCATGTGATGCTTCTCCATGTTTAGGGGGATCATGTTTCGGCGTGAGAGCATAGAAGGCCATTGGGAGGGGCATCGTCAACGCCGCAGAAAAGCGCCATTTATTGGATCGTAGTTTAGCGTAGGTGCGCTGGCGTAGGCTGGCGTAAGCTGGCGTATTCTGGAGGGCTGTGGCGTGCGCTGGCGTAGGCGAACATATTTTTCTCGCAGCGTCTCGCCTGCTGGGTCGCAGCTGGACATTGAGGCCGTCGGCGACGGCCGCGCCTAAAATGACGCGCCGCGAGCGGCGCCGATTCGGTTTGATTCGCATGGGG
>QFCS01000501.1_pt1 | contig 96390 bp, 96 predicted proteins | sample 3576561 | NCBI WGS metagenome assembly QFCS01 | reverse complement strand
GCGCGCGTGTTCGAGCATGAGCTTTTCCAGCCGCTTGATCTCGCGCGCCACGTCCTTTTCGCTCATGTCCTCCACGCTGGCGCGCTGCGCGCTCTCGGCGGCCAGGCGGTCGGCCTCCCGGCCCGCCTTCTCGCTGTAGACGCCGTCGATCAGGTCCTTGATGCGCTTGTTGATGCTGCGCGGCTCGATGCCCATGGCCTGGTTGTGCGCGATCTGCTTGGCACGCCGGCGCTGGGTTTCGTCGATCGCCCGTTTCATCGAGTCGGTGATGCGGTCGGCGTACAGGATGGCGCGGCCATTGAGGTTGCGCGCCGCGCGGCCGATGGTCTGGATCAGGCTGCGTTCCGAGCGCAGGAAGCCTTCCTTGTCGGCATCGAGGATGGCCACGAGCGAGACCTCGGGAATGTCCAGCCCCTCGCGCAGCAGGTTGATGCCGATCAGCACGTCGAAGGCGCCCAGGCGCAGGTCGCGGATGATTTCCACGCGCTCCACGGTATCGACATCGCTGTGCAGATAGCGAACCTTGACGCCGTTTTCCGTCAGGTAGTCGGTGAGCTGCTCGGCCATGCGCTTGGTCAACGTGGTGATCAGCACGCGCTCGCCTTTTTCGACCCGGATGCGGATTTCCTGCAACACGTCGTCCACCTGATGCGTGGCCGGGCGCACCTCCAGATCGGGGTCGACCAGGCCGGTGGGACGCACCAGCTGCTCCACGACCTGGCCAGCGTGGGTCTTTTCGTACTCGGCCGGCGTGGCCGAGACGAACACCACCTGCCGCATGCGCTGTTCGAACTCTTCGAGCTTGAGCGGGCGGTTGTCGAGTGCGCTGGGCAGGCGGAAGCCGTACTCCACCAGCGTGGTCTTGCGGGCACGGTCACCGTTGAACATGCCGCCGAACTGGCCCATGAGCACGTGGCTCTCGTCCAGAAACATGATGGCGTCGCGCGGCAGGTAGTCGGTCAGCGTGGACGGCGGCTCCCCGGGGGCGGACCCGGCGAGGTGGCGCGAATAGTTCTCGATGCCCTTGCAGTGGCCCACTTCGCTGAGCATTTCCACGTCGAAGCGGGTGCGCTGCTCCAGCCGCTGGGCCTCCACCAGCTTGCCCTCGCCCACCAGCTGTTTCAGGCGGTCGGCCAGTTCCAGCTTGATCGCCTCCACCGCGTGCAGCACCTGCTCGCGCGGCGTCACGTAGTGGCTGCTGGGGTAGACGGTGAAGCGCGGGATCTTCTGGCGCACCTTGCCGGTGAGCGGATCGAAGAGCTGCAAGGTTTCGACCTCGTCGTCGAACAGCTCGATGCGGATCGCCATTTCGGAGTGTTCAGCGGGAAACACGTCGATGGTGTCGCCGCGCACCCGGAACTTGCCGCGCGAGAAATCCTGCTCGTTGCGCGCGTACTGCATGCGCACCAGCTGGGCGATCAGGTCGCGCTGGCCGATCTTGTCGCCGGTGCGCAGCGTCATCACCATCTGGTGGTAGCTCTCGGGCTTGCCGATGCCATAGATGGCCGAGACCGTGGCCACGATCACCACGTCTCGCCGCTCCAGGATGCTCTTGGTGCAGGAGAGCCGCATCTGCTCGATGTGCTCGTTGATCGCGCTGTCTTTCTCGATGAACAGGTCGCGCTGTGGCACATAGGCCTCGGGCTGGTAGTAGTCGTAGTAGCTGACGAAGTACTCGACGGCGTTCTTAGGAAAGAACTCGCGGAACTCGCTGTAGAGCTGCGCGGCCAGCGTCTTGTTGGGAGCGAACACGATCGCCGGGCGGCCGAGCCGGGCGATCACGTTCGCCATGGTGAAGGTCTTGCCCGAGCCGGTCACGCCCAGCAGGGTCTGGAACACTTCACCGTCGTTGATGCCTTCCGTCAGCTGGCGGATCGCCTCGGGCTGGTCGCCTGCGGGCGGGTACGGCAGGAACAGCTCGAAGGGCGAGCCGGGGAACGTGACGAATTCGCCCTCGGGCGGCGTTTCGCCGGCCCCTTCAATCCGTGGATCTTGGGGCGTCAGAGGCAGGGTCGTCTGGGGCATCGGACGATTGTGCCGGATGGTCGTCGGCGGCGCTGGCGCCGGCCGGGCGCGGGCGCCGTACCCCGGGTTTGGCCAGAACTTCCACATAGGCCTGCGCTGCGCCATCGCGCGCCAGCACGTCCAGCTGGCCGATCAGGGCGGCCAGGTGCACCACCTCGGCGGCCTCCTTGCTGGCCCCGATGCGGCAATCGAAATCGAGGAAATCAACGCCCTCGGGCAATGCGCGCCGGCGCTCGCGCTTGATGTACTTGCGGATGTCGTGCTTGACGGCATCCAGCACCCGATCCGGGTGGCGGCCTTCTTGGGTCAGGGGGAAGATTTTTCTCATGAAGGGCGCGATTATGCGCGCCGGGGTATCCTGCGCCGCCATGACCACACCCCGAGAACACCGCCCGACGCCCGACAAGGACCAGATCGCCCTGCTGGAGCCGTTCGAGCAACTCGGGCTGGATCGCATCACCCTGGTGCACACCGCCGCACAGGCGCGGGAGGCCTGCTCGGCCCTGCGCGACCACGCCAGCTGGGGCTTCGACACGGAGTCCAAACCCACCTTCTTCAAGGACCAGGTGTCCGACGGACCTCACATCGTGCAACTGGCCACCCTGCAGCACGCCTGGGTGTTCCAGCTGCACGAGCCCGACTGCCGCGCCCAGGTGGCCGCGCTGCTGGCCGATGGTGGCCACGTCAAGGCCGGTTTCGGACTGGGGGATGACACGAAGCGCATCGTGTCCAAACTGGCGGTGGAGCCAGCCGGTGTGCTGGAACTCAATGCGGTGTTCCGTGAACGAGGCTACCGCAAGGACATGGGGATCAAGGCCGCCGTGGCGGTGCTGTTCAACCGACGCTTTCTCAAATCCAAGAAGGCCGCCACTTCGAACTGGGCCAACCCGCGCCTGACGGAAGCCCAGCTGATCTATGCCGCCAACGACGCCTGGGGGGCGGCCCGGGTCTACGAAGCGCTCGACCGGCCCTGATGCTCAGCGCCGCCGCAGCGGCATGAGCAGCTCGCTCAGGCCGTTGTGGTCGATCTCGTGCATCAACGCCAGCAGGCGGCCGATCTCGCCGGGCGGAAAGCCTTCGCGCGCGAACCAGTTCAGGTAGTTGCCCGGCAGGTCGGCGATGAGGCGTCCCTTGTATTTGCCATAGGGCATTTCCACCGTGAGCAGGCGCTCCAGATCTTCCGGCTTCATATGAGAGAGGTGGAGCGGTCCAGCCAGGCGCGTACGCACGCGTTGAACTCGGCGGGTTTCTGGCGCATCACCCAGTGGCCGGTGTCCAGCGCCAGCACTTCGCAGCCCGGCGCATGGGTCAGTCGCTCCACCCAGCGTTCGGAATGGAACATGAAGGGCTTGCGCCGCCCGTAGATATACAGCGCAGGTATGTCCACCCCGAGCAGCTTGTCCACTCGGGCCACGCCGCGCAGGCCGCCGTGCTCGCCGAACCAGCCCATGGCATAGGGGTAATTCATCTGCCAGCCAATGTGCGCCGGGTCGTTGCGGCAGCCAATGGCGCGCGCCATGTAGCGCGTCATGCGGTTGGCCAGCGCCGGCCACCAGCGCCCGATCTTCCAGGCCACAGCCAGCCAGAGCTGGTAGCCCGCGATCATCAGCTTCTGCTTGCCGCCCAGGCTTTTCAGGTAGGCCCCCGAGCTGGTGTCGCCGATATCCACGCCCACCACGCGTGCCACGCGGTCGGGATGGCGAGCGGCGAACTCGTAGCCGAAGACGCAACCCCAGTCGTGCACCAGCAGCGTGACCGACTGCTGCGGGCTGACGGCGTCGACGATCTTGCGGATCAGGCCGTTCACCGCCGCCACCGACATGGGGCGAGGCGGCTTGCGCAGGTCGTAGCCGGGCAGGTTGAAGCGCACGCAACGGTAGCCGTTGCGCAGGGCACCCACGGTGCCGTCCCACAGGGCCAGGGTATCGGGCCAACCGTGCAGCATCACCACGGTGTGAGGCCCCTCGCCTTCCACGAGCACATCCACGTCTTCGATCTGCAGGGCGTTGTTCATGCGCGAGGGCTTCCGTTGGCGGGTGGGTCGGGCAGCGCGCATCGTACTGGAATGGAACACCTTTCTCTCAGGGAAATCCCGGGCCTGTGCGCTCATCCCATGGCGTTCATGATGGTTGGCAGACGACCAGCAAGGAGAGACATGAACCCGAAAGCCGCCCCAGCCCCTTCGTATGCCCAGGGCCCGCAAAGCCCTGCTCTACACGACATCACGATCGGGGAGGCACTGGCCCGCGCGGCCCACCAGTGGGGCGACCGCGAAGCCCTGGTGATCGCGCACCAGAACGTGCGCTGGACCTGGGGCGACCTGCTGCAACGCAGCGATGCGCTCGCCGCCGGCCTGCTGTCTCTGGGACTGGAACCGGGCGACCGCGTCGGCATCTGGGCGCCCAACTGCGCGGAATGGACGCTGATGCAGTTCGCCACGGCACGCGCCGGACTGATCCTGGTCAACATCAACCCGGCCTACCGGAGCAGCGAGCTGGCGTACGCGCTGAACAAGGTGTCGTGCAAGGCGCTCGTGCTCGCGCCCGCACTCAAGACCAGCAACTACATCGAGATCCTGCAAAGCCTGGCGCCCGAGCTCGGTACCTGCCAGCCCGGCGAACTGCAGGCGCAGGCGTTGCCCCATCTGCGCTGGGCCGTCCGGCTGGGCGAGGCAAAGACCGCCGGCATGCTGAAATTCGACGAGCTGCCCACCCGCGCCGGGCCCGGACACCGGGAGCAACTGGCCTCGATCGGCCCGCGCCTCGCCCCCACAGACCCGATCAACATCCAGTTCACCTCGGGCACCACCGGCTTTCCCAAAGGGGCCACGCTGACGCACCGCAACATCCTGAACAACGGCTTTTTCGTCGGCGAGGCGATCCGCCTCACGCCCGAAGACCGCATCTGCATTCCCGTGCCGCTGTACCACTGCTTCGGCATGGTGATGGGCAATCTGGCCTGCGTCACGCACGGCTGCGCGATGGTGTATCCGTCGGAAGCGTTTGACCCGGCCGCCGTGCTGCAGGTCGTGCAGGCCGAGCGCTGCACCGCACTCTATGGCGTGCCCACCATGTTCATCGCTGCGCTCGACCACCCGCAGTTCGCCGCGACCGACCTCTCGAGCCTACGCACCGGCATCATGGCCGGCTCGCCCTGCCCGATCGAGGTGATGAAGCGCGTGCAGACCCAGATGAACATGCGCGAGGTCACCATCGCCTATGGCATGACGGAGACCTCACCCGTGTCCACGCAGAGCGCGGTGGACGATCCCGTGGACCGCCGCGTCTCCACCGTCGGCCGTGTGCAGCCACACCTCGAGGTGCGCATCGTGGACGGGGACAACCGCCCGGTACCGCGTGGCGTCGTGGGCGAGCTGTGCACGCGCGGTTACTCGGTGATGCAGGGCTACTGGGACGACGCCGAAAAGACCCGGGAGGCGATCGACCCCGAGGGCTGGATGCACACCGGCGACCTCGCCACCATGGACGCCGAAGGCTACGTGAATATCGTCGGGCGGCTCAAGGACATGGTGATCCGGGGCGGCGAGAACGTCTACCCGCGCGAGATCGAGGAGTTCTACTACCGTCACCCCAAGATCCAGGATGTGCAGGTGGTCGGCGTGCCCGACCCGCGTTTTGGCGAGGTGCTCTGCGCCTGCGTGGTACTCAAGCCCGGCGAGAAGGCCACCGTGCAGGAACTGCAGGATTTCGCGCGCGGCCAGATCGCGCACTACAAGGTGCCGGCGTACATCGAGTTCGTCGAAACCTTCCCGATGACCATCACCGGCAAGATCCAGAAATTCGTGCTGCGCGAGGCGATGGAAAAGAAACTCGGCCTGAAAGCCGTGGCCACGGCCTGACGCGCTGGCGCTGTCGCAAGGTTCAGCTGACCTGGCGCAACAAGGTCAGCCCAAGACCCGCAAGCGCGCTGACGCCGAGCAACGGCATCACGCCCCACTTGAGACGGAACAGCGCCACCAGCGCCAGCACCGTGATGACCGCCGAAGCGGCATCGAAGGCTCCTCCGAAACCCTGAGGCCACCACACGTGGTACGCGAAGAAGAGTGCCAGGTTGAGAATGACGCCCACCACCGCGGCGGTGATGGCCGACAGCGGTGCGGTGAAGCCGAGCCTGCCGTGCGTGGCCTCCACCAGGGGACCGCCCGCGAGGATGAACACGAAGGACGGCAGGAAGGTGAAGAAGGTGACCACGCACGCGGCCAGTGCGGCGCCGAGGAACAGCGCGTCCGGCCCGAGCACGGCCTGGGTCCAGCCGCCGATGAAGCCGACGAAAGCCACCACCATGATGAGCGGGCCGGGCGTGGTCTCCCCGAGCGCGAGGCCGTCGATCATCTGCGCGCCAGTGAGCCACTGGTAATGATCGACCGCACCCTGGTACACATAAGGCAGCACGGCATACGCACCGCCGAACGTGAGCAGGGCCGCCTTGCTGAAGAACCAGGCCATCTGCGCCAGGGTACCCTGCCAGCCGTGCGCCACGACAAGCACCGCCATCACACCCGCCCACAGGCCAAGCCCCAGGGCGATCACCTTCACGAATTGCAGCTTCGAGAAGCGCGCATGCGCGGGTGTGGGGGTGTCGTCGTCGATGAGCGCCCGGCCCGGGCCCGCACCGACCTTGTTCGCGTGTGTCCCGCCACCGGGCGTGAACACCTGCGGCCAGCGCCGTGCGGCGAAATGGCCGATCAACGCGGCCGCCAGGACGATGGCCGGGAACGGCGTTCCGAAACCGAAGATGGCGATGAAAGCCGCCGCCGCGATCCCCCACATCCAGGGGTTGCGCAGCACGCGCGAGCCAATGCGGTGCGCCGCGTGCAGCACGATGGCGGTCACCGCCGGCTTGATGCCGTAGAAGATGCCGGCCACCACGGGCACGTCGCCAAACCGCAGGTACACCCAGGAAAGGCCGATCAGGATGAGAAGCGATGGCAGCACGAACAGCAAGCCCGCCAGAATGCCACCCCAGGCGCGGTGCAGCAGCCAGCCAATGTAGGTCGCAAGTTGCTGCGCCTCGGGGCCGGGCAGCAGCATGCAGTAGTTCAAGGCATGCAGGAAACGCGTCTCACTGATCCAGCGTCGGCGTTCGACCAGCTCGGTGTGCATGATCGCGATCTGCCCCGCCGGCCCGCCGAAGCTGACAAACCCCAGCCACAGCCAGAAGCGCAGGGCCTCTGCCAGGCTCAGACGGGCTGGCGGTGGTGCAGGCGCAGGTTCTGACATGAATAGAAACGTACGGAGTGGACGACGCCGGTCTCCGGAATGTAGTCCATGAGACTTTCAGCTTCGTGCCAGCTCCCTGGACGCCCACTGCAAATATTTGCATTGCAGATGCCGCATCCACTTCAACATGGGGATGCAGCCGGCAAGTGTGACGCACACTGTAGTGATGCGTGGCGCGCCCTCGCCATATCGCGCCGCGAGATGCTGTCCATCACCGTGTGGCTCTGATACCCTCCGACCGCCCTGCGACACAAACGATTGATGACGCACCACCTAACAACGCCATCCGCCGCACCCCGAGACCGTGTTCTCACCTGGGTGCTCCCCCTCCTGCCGGCGGTAGTGGCCCTTGTGTTGCTGGTGCTGGCCGTGGTTTCTACTGAACGCATCCTGGCCAATGAGCTTGAGCGGCGCGCGAGCTTTCGCGTGGAGCAGGCCACGCAGTTGTACGCCGACCAGCTCTCGCGTGTGCTCGCACGTCGCACGGCGGAACTGCAGTTGCTGGGCGAGATGGCTCGCGCCGAAATCCGTGTGGAGCATTGGCGCGATCAGATGCAGCGGCTCAAGGCTTCCTCGGGCTCGTATGTGTGGATCGGGGTAACCAATGCCTACGGCCAGGTCGAAGCCGCCACCGACGGGCTGCTGGAAGGCGTCTCCATCGCCACGCGCGGCGTGTACGTGAACGGCAAGGAAGGGCTGTGGTTCGGCAGCCTGCATCCTCCGGTGGCGCTGGTCGAACCCTTGCGCAATACTGGCCGGTCGGTCCCCGCCGCACTGGCCGACATTGCCATGCCGGTGCTGGATGCCAACGGCGATCAACGTGGTGTGCTCGCGTCACACCTGGACGCCGGCTACTTCGAAACCCTGCGTCAGAACGTGCTGGGTCCCCTGGACGCACGCCGCCTTCTCACGCTGGCACTGGTCGATCGCGAGGGGCGCGTACTGCTCGGCGAACGCCCGAATGTGAGCGAGAGCGAATGGCGTGCGCTCTTCGCCGAACCGGGCGGATCGTCGCGCGCCCTGCAGGACGCCAACAACGAGACCTATCTGCTGTCGCGTTCGCCGATTCAGCCCACTGACTCGGCCCTGCGCACGGACTGGCAAGTAGTGGGATCGCAGCCACTGAGCGCAGCCCTGGCGCCGGTGCGCCAGTTCGAGCGAGGCCTGCTGGTCTGGGGCGGCTTGACCACCCTGCTGCTGGGCTTCGCCGGCTTCGCGGCGTCGCGGCACCTCTCCCGCCCGTACAGCGAGTCCGAGCAGAGCCTGCGCGAGCAGGGCGAGGTGCTCTCCGCCGTGATCAACTCGGCCAGCGACGCGGTGATCAGCGTGGGCCTGGACGGGCGCATCACGCTGTTCAACCCAGCCGCAGCGCGCATCTTCGGCCATCCGGCCGGCAGCATGATGGGCCAGCCGCTGGACGTGCTGCTGCCGCCCGTGCACCGTTCTCAGCACATGGGCTACCTGCAGCGTTTCGCCGAGTCGCAGGCCACCACGCGGCCCATGGGCGTGGGCCGCGTCACGGGGCTGCACGCCAGCGGCCACATGCTGGAACTCGAAGCGTCCATTTCCCAGATCACCGTGCGGGGGAACAAGGTGCTCACGGCCATCCTACGCGACGTGACCGAACGCGTGCGAGGCGAACGTGCGCTGGCGCAATCCCGTCTCGAACTCTCCGAGCTCACACACCGGCTTCTGCAGCAGGAGAAGCAGACCACGCGCAAGCTTGCCCAGACCCTGCACGATCAGCTCGGCCAGACACTGGGAGCCATCCGGCTGACTTTCGACTCGCTGCAGGGCCAGCTGTTGCCCGCCCTGACACCCAAGGTGCAGGAGCGCACGGTCAAGCTGGGCCAGATGATCGAGATCGCCAATGCGGAAGTGCGGCAGGCCCTGGTGGAGCTGCGCCCGCCCCTGCTGGACGAATCGGGCCTGCAGGTGGCACTGGAAAACGAGGTTCAGGTGCGAGCGCGGGACGCCGAAACCGTGGCACTGTGCGCCAGGGTGAGTTCGTCCGCCGCTGGCGTGCGCTGGCCGGCCGACGTCGAGTACGCCGCCTTCATGGTCGCCAGGGAGGCCCTGGCCAACGCCGTGCTGCATGCGCAGGCCAGCAAGGTGATCATCGATGTCGACGGCACACCTGGCAGGCTGCGCCTGTGCGTGACCGATGACGGCAAGGGTTTGTCACCCGATCTGGCGGCCGGCCGACCCGGCCATCTGGGCATCGTGGGCATGCGGGAACGGGCGCTGGCGATCGGCGCCCGCATGGAGGCGAAGGGGTCACCGAACGGCGGAACAGTGATCTCTCTCACATGGCAAGCGAAACCGGACGCTCCCGGCACCGCCACGTCACACGCAAGACCATGATTGCGCTATCCTGATTTTTGCCATGAGTGACATCTACCTGGTCGACGACCACGCCATGATGAGGGACGGATTGAGGGCAGTGCTCGAAGGAGCGGGTCACAACGTGGTCGGCGAATCGGACCACCCCACACCCGCGCTCGCCGACATCATCCGGCTCGTGCCCACGGTCCTGCTGCTGGACCTGCATCTGCACCACCGCTCGGGTTTTGAACTGCTCGAACAGCTGCAACGCCGCAAGCTCAGCACCCGCACCATCATGCTCACCATGTCGGCCCAGCCACGCCATGTGGCCGAGGCGATGCGCCTGGGCGCGGCCGGCTACGTGCTCAAAGGGTCGCCGTCGCGCGACGTGCTGGAAGCGGTGGATGCGGTCGCCAGCGGCCGCAAGCATCTCGGCGTCGGCGTGGCCGAACTGGCGGTGGAAGGCCTCATGGGTGACCACGCGCCCGGCACCATCGAATCGCTCTCCGCGCGCGAACAGCAGGTCATCCTGCTGGTGGTGCGTGGTCTCACCAGTGCGGCCATCGGCGAGCAGTTGCACCTCTCACCCAAGACGGTGGAGTCCTACCGCAGCCGCCTCATGGCCAAGCTCGGCGTGAGCGATCTGCCAGCCCTTGTGCGCCTGGCCATTCGCGAAGGCCTGATCAGCGCCGACGACTGAGAACTCCGTCACACACACCATGGGGTTGCAGGCGATCCCGGTGTCACCCTGTCCAGTTTTCCCCGCATGCATGGCCACGCGTGCGCGGCACAGTCACCTCCAGCACAACAGCGCGACGTCTCGCGCCAGGCAGACTGGAGATTTCGATGAGCGTTTCCCACCCCGCCCCGAAGGGCACGACGCCTCTCCAGGTGCTGGTGGTGTGTCCCCGTGGCGAGTACCTGGACACGGTTCGTGGACTCACCCGCCACTGGCTTTCGGGCGCCGAACTGCACTGGACGGCCGACCCCGCAGTGGCCCTGCAGCGCGCCCATCAGGCGGCTCCTGCCCTGGCCATCCTGGACGCCCGCATCGACCGCGCCTGTGGTCGTGCACTCAGCCGCGAGCTGACACTGGCCCGTGCCGACCTGGACGTGATGAGCTTCGACGATCGGGGGGTGTCCAGCGTGCGCAGCCGGCACAGCACCTGGCACTGGTCTGAACTGCCGCGTGCCATCAGCTGGTGGATGCAGCGCCACATGCAGGCAGCGACCCCGATCCGCTACCAGTGAACACAGGCCGCCGTACCGGGGCCCCTTTGACCGGAAGCGCTCAGCGGAACACGCTGACCGCCTCCACCAGCCGCTGGGTCTGCTGCTGCAGGCTCTGCGACGCAGCGGCGCCCTGCTCCACCAGCGCCGAATTCTGCTGCGTCACCTGATCCAGGTGGCCCACGGCCTGGCTCACCTGCTGGATGCCACCGCTCTGCTCGCGGGTGGCTGCGCTGATCTCGCTGATGAGGTCGGACACCTGTTTGACCTGGTGCACGATCTCGTCCATGGTCTTGCCCGCGTCGTCCACCAGGCGGGTGCCGGCTTCCACCTTGTCCACGCTGGCGCCGATGAGCTGCTTGATCTCCTTGGCCGCTTCGGCGCTGCGCTGCGCGAGGTTGCGCACCTCGCCCGCCACCACCGCGAAACCCCGGCCCTGCTCCCCGGCCCGGGCAGCTTCCACCGCCGCGTTCAGCGCGAGGATGTTGGTCTGGAAGGCAATCCCGTCGATCACGCCGATGATGTCGCTGATGCGGCGCGAGCTCTCCGTGATCTCGCCCATGGTGTGCACCACTTGCGACACGGCATGGCCGCCGCGCGAAGCCGCGTCGCTCGCCGTCCCCGAGAGCTGGTTCGCCTGACTCGAAGTCTCGGCGTTCTGGCGCACCGTCTGCGTCATCTGTTCCATCGAGGCCGCCGTCTGCTGCAGGCTCGAAGCCGCTTGCTCGGTGCGGTGGCTCAGGTCGTTGTTGCCCTGGGCGATCTCGGTCACCGCCGTCTGCACCGTCATCACCTGCTGGCTCACGTCATCGATCAGCCAGCGGAACATCAGGCCGAGCTGGCTGATGGTGCGCATCGTCATGCCGATCTCGTCCACGCGATCCATGTGCGCCACCTTCTGCGTGTCGCCCGTGGCCACGCGCAGCGCCTGTAGGCGCAGGTACTCCAGCGGGCCAGCCAGCTGCGATTCCAGGAACCAGCTCACCAGGCATACACCGACCGCGCTGAGGCCGGCGAACTGTGCCCATTCCAGACCTCGCAGGCCCAGCGCCCACGCACCACCCAACAGGCCGGCCAGCAGCACCGCCAGCGGCAGGCGGATGCGGCTGCGCACGCGCATCGTCTTGAACACCGTCGTCAACCCCATCAGGCCCGTGCGCAGCAGCAGGCCTTTGTGCAACTTCAGCCCCTTGGCGCGGCCCTCGCGCATGTCGGCATACAGGCGCTCGGCACCCGCGATTTCCTCGCGCGAGGCCTTGGTGCGCACCGACATGTAGCCCGTCGTCTGGCCATTGCGGATCACCGGTGTGGCGTTGGCGCGCACCCAGTAGTGGTCGCCGTTCTTGCGGCGGTTCTTCACCAGCGCCGTCCAGGGCTCGCCGCCCTTCAGCGTGGCCCACATGTCGGCAAACGCTTCCTTCGGCATATCAGGGTGGCGCACCAGGTTGTGCGGCTGCTGCTGGATCTCGTCCAGCGTGAACCCGCTGACATCCACGAAGGCTGCGTTCGCGTACGTGATGTGGCTCCGGGTGTCGGTGGTCGACATCAGCGTGGCGTTGTCCGGAAACTCGTACTCACGCTGGGTGACAGGCTGGTTGACGCGCATGGCAATCCTTGTGGGAGATGGACGTTGGAACGTTGTCCCTTGTATCGACCCCTTGCCTGCATGGCTTGTGCGGGGAAACCTTGCGAAATCACACGTCTCGCGACCAGTCGCATGCGATAAGCTCCCATTCATCGGCCATCGCGCCCCACCCTCATCCCCGCCGCAGGAGACCCCATGAGCTCGACCCCCTTGCGCACCGTCATGGTGTTCAGCACCGAAGACCAGGCCTGGATCCGCCGCACCCCCGTCACCGTGCCTGCCTTCTGGGAAGGCCACGCCACGCCGCCCGCCAAGGGCGACCTCGTTCGCCTGGGTGGCCGCCAGTTCCTCATTCGCGGTCGGGTGTGGGAGCACGATGGACAGGGCCCTGTGCTGAAGCTGTACGTGGGGGACGCGCAGGCGCTGAGCGATACGACTTTCGGCTGAAATCGACGCGGCCACGGGTATCGCCGGGATCGCGCGCCTTTCTCGCCACCGGTCGGCCCTAGAATCGAGGGCTTTCCACATTCCCCCGCTCCCACGCCCGAGATGCATGCGAATCCTGTACGTTGAAGACAACCCGGAGTTGCGTGAAATCGTCAGCATGTTGTTGGAAGGGGACGGTCGTACGGTCACCGCCTGCGCCACCGCGGAAGACGCCCTGGCCCATGACGCCCAGGAGCCGTTCGACCTCGTCATGTCCGATGCGGGCCTGCCTGGCATTTCGGGCACGGAGCTCGCCCGCACGCTGCTGGCCGCCAACCCCCGACGCTGGATCGTGCTGTGCTCGGGTTACGAACTGGGTCGCTACCCGCTGGACTGGGGACCGCACGTGCGCACCCTCCTCAAGCCTTTCGAGCCCGAGGATCTGGAGCGGCTGCTGGACAGCATCGACACCGAGATGCGTGCCTCTGGCGGGTCAGCGCCCCCTACAGGGCCCTGACCTCTTTCGCCTGGGCCACGCGCGGCAGGTGCACGCAAAAGCAGGTCGACCCCCCCAGGGAGCTCACCTCGATGCGGCCACCGTGCAGGTCGACGATCTTGTGCGCGATATACAGACCCAGTCCCAGGCCCTGATGACGGCCCGGCGGCCGCTCCCTGCCCCGAAACGGCGTGAACAGATGCGGCAGCAGATCCGCGGGAATGGTGCCGCCGTTGGTGACCGTCAGCACCAGGGAGCAAGATGCGGTGCCGTCGGCCGTCACCCGCACCGGCTGCGCCGGGTCGCCATGGAGAACGGCGTTACCCACCAGGTTGGACAGCACCTGGCAGATGCGCTCGCCGTCCCAGACGCCCGCAAGATCGCCGGTGAAGCCAGGCTCCAGCACGCGCCCTGGAAAGCCCAGTTGCACTTCGTCCAGCGTGCGGTGCACCAGCCCGTCCATGCGCGCGGAAGCCGGGTGCAGCACCATGCCGCCGGCCTGGCGGATGCGGGTGACGTCGAGCAGGTCCTCCACCATGCCTGCCATGCGCCGGGTGCTGCGCATCAGCCGATCGGCGACCAGGGCAACCTTGTCGGGATCCGGGTGACGCTTGATGACCTCGATGGCCGCCATGATGGACATCAGTGGCGTGCGCAGGTCGTGACTCAGCACGCCCATGAACATCTCGTTGACCCTGAGCGCTTCCGAACGCTCCTCCAGCTCCTGCGCGAGCCGCTGCTTGCGGCGATGCAACTCGAAGAAGACATTCGTCTTGCTCTGCAGCACGTGGGGATCGATGGGCTTGTACAGAAAATCCACCGCACCGCTTTCGTAGCCACGGAATTGCCAGTCTCTTTCACCGGACCCCGCCGTCAGGAAAATCAGGGGAATGTGCTGTGTGCGTTCGCTCCCGCGCATGAGTTCGGCGAGTTCGAAGCCGTTCATCTCGGGCATCTGGACGTCCAGCAGCGCAAGCGCGATGTCACTGTGAATCAGCAGCAGCTCGAGCGCTTCCCGGCCCGAGTGCGCCATGAGGAGTTCGACATCGTCACGCTGGAGCAGCGCTTCCAGGGCCGTCAGGTTCTGCGGGATGTCATCGACAAGAAGGCATTTGATTCGGCTGGTTTCTGGCATTTCTGGCGCGGATTTCTTTGCTTTTCATGGGAACGAGGGTCGGGTCACAGGCGGCCCTGCCGGTGCAGCCCGGCTATCAGCGCGGCGATGCCCTTCGGGGGCAGCACATGGTCTGCATCGACGCGCGCCATCCCGGCCAGCGGCATGGTGGACACCGGGGCACTGGAAGGTTCCTGCACGATGACCAGCCCGTTGGCCGCACGGACGGCCTGAAGGCCGCGCGCACCGTCCTCATTGCCGCCTGACAGCAGGACGGCCACGAGCTCATCACCGTAGAGATCGGCGGCGGACTCGAACAGGACGTCGATGGAAGGCCTGGAGTAATGGACCGGCGCGTCCACCGACAGCGCGACACGCGGTCCCTGATCCAGCAACAAGTGGTAGTCGGGCGGTGCGAAGTAAACGGTACCGGGCGATATCGGGTCCTTGTCCTGCGCCTCCCGCAGCGGCAACGCACAGGTGGGCCTGAAGATTTCCAGCAGGCGGCTGCGCGGATCGCGAGGCATGTGCATCACGATCAGCACGGCCGCGCGCAGGGTGGGAGGCAGCTCCGGCAGCAACGCCATCAGGGCCTCAATGCCGCCCGACGACCCGCCGACCACGATGGCTGCGTAGCGGTCCTGGGTCACAGGCCTGCCTTCTTGCGATAGATGCGGTCCTCGAGGACAAAGTCATCGAAAGCATCTGACTGGTCGGAGAAACGCAGCGACTCCTTGGCGCCCAGGCCCAGGAAGCCCCGGTGGCACAGAGCGTCGCGAAACAGGCCCAGCGCGCGGTTCTGCAGGTCGCGCTCGAAGTAGATCAGCACGTTGCGGCACGACACGAAGTGCACCTCGGCGAACACGTTGTCAGTGGCCAGGCTGTGGTCCGAAAACACGATGTGTTCGCGCAGCGTCTTGTCCAGCACCACGCGCCCGTAGCGCGCCGTGTAGTAGTCGGACAGCGAGCCTTTCGCGCCGGAACGCGCGTGGTTCTCGGTGAACGCGGCCACGCGCGTCATGTCGAACACCCCGGATTCTGCCGCCCGCAAGGCCTGCGGGTTGATGTCCGTCGCATAGATCAGCGTGCGATCGAGCAGGCCCTCCTCCTGGAGCAGGATGGCCAGCGAATAGACCTCCTCCCCCGCACTGCATCCCGCCACCCAGATCTTGAGGGAGGGGTAGGTGCGCAGCAGCGGCACCACCTCCTCGCGCAGCGAGCGGAAGTAGCTGGGGTCGCGGAACATGTCGCTCACCTGGACGGTGAGGTACTCCAGCAAGGCGGGGAACACACTGGCATCGTGCAGCACGCGGTCCTGCAGCTGTGACAGGGTCTCGCAACCGAAATGGCCCAGCGCCGTGCCCAGGCGGCGCTTCAGGGAGGCCTGGGCGTAGCCGCGGAAGTCGTAGTGATACCGGTGGTAGATGGCATCGATCAGCAGGCGCTGCTCGATGTCGGCGGTGCGGGCTTTGCGATGGGGCATGGCGCGCCTCGGGCGTTACTTCGGCATCCAGACACGAACCAGGGACAGCAGCTTCTCCACATCCAGCGGCTTGGCGATGTAGTCATTGGCGCCCGCCGCGAGGCACTTCTCCTGGTCGTCCTTCATGGCCTTGGCCGTCAGGGCGATGATGGGCAGGCGGCGCCACGCCGGGCGGACGCGGATCTCCCGCATCGCGGTGTAACCGTCCATCTCCGGCATCATGATGTCCATCAGCACGAGGTCGATCGCCGGGTCGCCGGTGGCTTCGGCACGGTCGAGCGCTTCGAGCGCCTCGCGCCCGTTGCGCGCAATCTGCAGCTTGATACCGGTGGATTCCAGGATGCTGGTGAGGGCGAACACGTTGCGCACGTCGTCCTCCACGATCAATACCGTGCGGCCTTCCAGCGTGCTGTCGCGGCTGCGCGCGGCCTCCAGCATCCTCCGATGCTCCGGTGACAGCTCGGACTCGACCTGGTGCAGGAACAGGGTGACTTCATCGAGCAGGCGCTCGGGCGAGCGGGCGTCCTTGACGATGATGGACTTCGAGAAGCGGCGCAGCTGCTGCTCTTCGTCGCGCGACAGCGCGCGCCCGGTGTAGACGATGACGGGCGGAAACGCGATATCGTCCTGCGCGGTCATCTTCTCCAGCAGTTCGAAGCCGGTGAGATCGGGCAGGTTCAGGTCCATCACCATGCAGTCGAAGGTGGCGCGGCGCAGATGATCCAGCGCCTCGTTCGCCGTGCCTGCGCAGACGACCTCCACATCGTCCCGGCTCAGCAAGGCGTGCACGCTCTCGCGCTGGCGCTCGTCGTCCTCCACCACCAGCACACGCCGCAAGTCCTGGGTGAATTTGGCCTCGAGGGTCTGGAGGGCCTGCGCCAGCGCATCGAGCTTGATCGGCTTGAGTGCGTAGCCGACCGCGCCCCGCCCCAGGGCCTCCTGGGAGTAATCCGCCACCGAAACGATGTGCACCGGAATGTGGCGGGTGGCGGGATTGCGCTTGAGCTGGTCCAGCACCCCCAGGCCCGAGAAGTCGGGCAGGTTCACGTCCAGCACGATGGCGCTGGGCAGCAGTCGGGCCGCCATGGCCAGGCCGTCGGCGGCGTTGTGCGCCAGGTGGCATTCGAAGTCCATGTCCCGCGCCAGATCGCACATGATCTGCGCGAAGCGTTCATCGTCCTCGATCACCAGGATGCTGCGCACGTGGGCACGGGGTTGATCCGTCGCCGGGGCAGGCGCGGGCGCGCTGTCGGGGGTGCCGGCCGGCGATGCCAGGGGCCGCGACAAAGTGGTGGAAACGGGTGCGGCGGGACGGGCGACCTGCTCCGCCGCCGCCATGCTCAAGGGCAGTGTCAGCGTGAACACGCTGCCCTCTCCCGGCGTGCTCTGCACCGCGATCTCGCCACCCAGCAGATGGGCCAGATCGCGGGAGATGGACAGCCCGAGCCCGGTGCCACCGTACTTGCGGTGGGTGCTGCCGTCGGCCTGGCGGAACGCTTCGAAGATCAGGGCCTGCTGGTGAAGCGGAATGCCGATGCCCGTGTCCTTGATCGCGAAGGACAGCGTGTCGCCGGGGTTGCGCGACACGTGCAAGGCCACCTCGCCCTTCTCGGTGAACTTGATCGCGTTGGACAGCAGGTTCTTGAGCACCTGGCCCAGGCGCAGCGGGTCGGTCTCCAGCGTGGGCGGCACGTCGGGCGCGATGGTGGCGCTCAGGGCCAGACCTTTGTCCCGGGTCAGAGGGCGCAGGGGCTCCACCAGGTTGTGCACGGTCCTGGCAATGGGGACCGTCTCCACCTCGACATGGGTCTGTCCCGCTTCGATCTTGGAAAGATCCAGGATGTCGTTGATCAGGGCCAGCAAATCGTGGCCCGCCGCAGAGATGGTTTTCGCGTACTTGACCTGTTCTGCATTCAGGTTGCCCTGCTTGTTGTCGGACAGCAGCTTGGCCAGGATGAGGGTGGAGTTGAGCGGCGTGCGCAGTTCATGGCTCATGTTGGCCAGGAACTCGCTCTTGTACTGACTGGCCAGCTCCAGCTCGCGCGCCTTGCCGGTCAGCGCGTCCTGCGCCTTCAGCAGTTGCTCTCGCTGGTACTCCAGCTGTTGCGTCTGCTCTTCCAGGTGGACATTGGTCTGCTCCAGCTCGGTCTGCTGCACCTCCATCTGCGCCTGGGACGCCTGCAGCACGCGGCTCTGCTGCTCCAGCTCCTCGTTGTTCACGCGCAGCTCTTCCTGCTGGGTCTGCAGTTCCTCCGCCTGGCGCCGGGTTTCCTCCAGCAGCACCTCGAGCCGCTGGCGGTCGATGCCCAGCCGCACCGCCACGGCCAGCATGGCCGACGCACGCTCCAGCAGGTTCCGCTCGGCCTCGCGGACCGGACGGAGAAAGCCGAACTCGATCACGGCCAGCAGTTCGCCGTTCTCGATGGCGGGCGCGACCAGCAGCTCCGCCGGCCGCGATGAACCGGTGCCGGACGACACCTGGAGGTGCGTGGGCGGCACATCCTTGACGTGCAGCAACCGGCGCGCCGCAGCGGCCTGGCCGACCAGGCCTTCACCGGCCGCAAACTGTTCCTGCAGGCGCTCGCGCGGCAGCGCGTAACCCCCGAACAGGCGCAGGCAGTCTTGGCCGGCCTGCACCGCATAGCCGGCCCCCACCGTGGCCCCCATGTAATCGCCCAACTGCCCCAGCGCGCGCTGCCCCAGTTCATCGATGCGGTGTTCACCCTGGAGCTTGAGGCCCAGCTCGGCCAGGCCGGCGGCCACCCATGTCTGTTCCGCCCGCTCCCGCAGTCCGCGCACCGCCAGCCAGCCCGTGAGACAGATCAACACGAACAACACCGCCGAACCGATGCCCGAGTACCAGTTGGAGACAGCGGCCGCGTCGACCCAGGCCTCGCGGCGCGTTTCGAACAGCCGATCCTTGCGCGACATCAGATTGCCCGAGACCTCACGGATCTCGTCCATGATGTTCTTGCCCGTGTCGTTGCGCACCCGGGCCAACGCGGCGTCCTCGCTGCCCGTCCTGTACAGCTCGATGGTCTGCCCCAGCTCTTCCAGTTTCTGCCGGACGAGTTGCTCCATGCGGGACGCCAGCTCCCGGTCCTGCGCCGCATCGCCGACAACGGCCTTGAGTTCGGCGAGACGCCGATCCAGCGCGCTGGTGGCCGACTGGTAGGGCTGCAGATAGCTCGGGTCACCGGTCAGCAGAAAGCCTCGTTGCCCGGTCTCCGCGTCCTTGACCGCCGTCACCACATCGTTGAGCGCCCGGATGGCCTGCGACGTGGCCTGCATTTCCCCCACGGCCACACTGCGCGCCTGAGAGGACCGGTAGTTCACGAATGTGATGATGAACGTGGCGAGCACGGCCACAAAAAACCCTGCCAGGATGGGCAGGGGCACACTGAATTGCCGGGCAGCGGAGCTGCTGTTGTGTCGGGGCATGCGGCGCGTCCATGGGGTAAAGGGCAAATCCATTATCCAGCAGAGCGCTCGCGCGCCCTGGCACCATGGCCGCCGCCCTACCCCGCGCTCACATCACAACACCTGACAAGCCTGCTCGAAGCTCAGCCGTGCGTTCCGGTCGAACACCTTCCCATCCCCATAGCCGAGGTTGATCAGGAAGTTCGCGCGCCAGCGGCCGTCGGGGAAGAACTCGGCGTTCACCTTGGCCAGGTCCACGCCGCTCATGGGGCCACAGTCCAGGCCGAGCGCACGGGCTGCGATGATGAAGTACGCACCACCGAGCGTGCTGTTGCGGGTGGCGGTGGCCTCCCTCAGGGCGGGGTTGCTCTCGAAGTTTTCCATGGCGCCTTCGCGGTGCCACACCTGCGGCATGAATTCGTGGAAGCGGTTGTCCGCGCACACGATCACAGTGATGGGCGCCGCACGGGTCTTGTCCAGGTTGCCGGGCGAGAGCGCGGGCAGCAGGCGCGCGCGCGCCTCGGGCGTCTTCAGGAACACGTAGCGCGCGGGCTGGGTGTTCATCGAAGTGGGGCCCATGCGGGCGATGTCATAGACCTGTTTCAGCAGGTCGTCTGGCACGGGCTTGTCGAGGAAGCCGTTGGCGGTGCGCGCCTTGAGGAAGATCTGGTCGAGGGCTTGCGCGTCGAGGGTCATGATGTTGGGCGGATTGAAAAAAAGGAAACAAAAGAAGCGGCCTCATCCAGAAACACCGCGGAACCGGCCTTGCCGGCCCGCTGTGGTTGCCCCCTGGGGGGTGCGCGAATCGGGGCGAGGGGTCAGTCCAGGCTGATGTTCGCGGCCCGGATGAGGCCTGTCCAGCGCTGCACATCCCGTGCCAGCATGGTCTTGGTGTCGGCCACGCTGATTTTCATGGGAGATCCTCCTGCCTTGCGGAAGGTTTCCTGCAACTCTGGCGTGGCGACGATTTTCGCCAGTTCGGTGCGCAGGCGGGCCAGTGCCTCGGGTGGCGTCTTGCTCGGGGCGAAGTAGCCGAACCACGATTCCAGCTCCAGCTTCACGGTGCCGGATTCGTTGATGGTCTGCACCGTGGGCTGCATGGGGTTGCGCTCGGCGCTGGAGACCGCGATGGCCTTGACCTTGCCAGTGTCCACATGGGCGCGCGTGGTGGGTGTGAGGTCGAAGAACAGGTCCACGCGGTCGCCCAGCAGGTCGGCGTAGGCGGGCTGCGCGCCACGGTAGGGCACGTGCACGATGTCCACACCGGCCAGACTCCAGAGCGCGGCGGCCAGCACATGCTGGCCCGAGCCGTTGCCGGCCGAGGCGTAGGTGAGCTTGCCGGGGTTGGCCTTGGCATAGGCCACGAGGCCGGCCAGATCGCTGAAAGGCAGGCTGTTGCGGCCGAGCAGCGTGTAGCTGTAGCTCACGGCCAGGGCCACGGGTTCGAAGTCCTTGAGGCTGTCGTACGAAAGGTTCTTGTACAGGCCCATGTTGAGGACCATGTTCGACACCGAGCCGGTGAGCAGCGTGTAGCCATCGGGTGTGGACTTGGCGGCGGCGTCGGTGCCCACCAGGGTGCCGGAGCCGGTGCGGTTCTCCACCACCACAGGCTGGCCCAGGGCGGGGGCCAGGCGGTCGGCGAGCGCGCGGCCCACGAAATCGAAGCCACCACCCGGGGGCTGCGGCACGATCACGCGCAGCGGGCGGCTCGGGTAGGCGGCCTGCGCCCAGGCCTGGGGAGCCATGGTGGCCAGGGCTGCGGCAGGCACGGCGGCGAGCAGTTGGCGGCGCGAGAGCGAAGCCGCCCCCCCGCACGTCGGATCGAGTGCGTTCATGTCGTTGTCTCCAGTTGTTGTGCGGCGCGGTGGAAAGCGGCCCGCGCCCGCCGCGTGAAATCAGGCCGGGTTCACTTCGCGCTCCAGCTCGCCGCCGGCGAGCCAGCGCGCGCCACGGCGGTAGAGCTCGTCCACCACCGGGCCCTTGAGCATGGGCATGTCCATCTTCACCGTGTAGCCGATGCGCGTCTGGATGTAGGCGAGGTGGCGGTAGCCCTCGGGCATCTGCGCCAGGGCTTTCTGGTCGAGCGCGAGCACGGCGGCGGAGTCGATCGGGTCGATGCGGTCTTTCTCGTAGATAGGCTGGCGGTGCAGCAGCTTCCACTCGCCGTTCTCGCGCACCACGAAGTCGTAGAAGCGGCCGGTGCAGACCACATCGCACATCACGGGGCCATCGGCGCCATCGACCATGCCACGCTGCGAGATGGTCATCTTGGTCTGGGCGATGGCGCGGTCGCCAGCCACTTCCACCGCCGAGCCGCCCAGAAAGTGCAGGATGCTCACGCCCTTGGCCCAGCCTTCCTGCGTGACGCGGATGAAGTCTGCGAACGGGCCCTGGAACCAGGTGGCCATCATCACGCCCCTGGGGTGCCACACGGTGGCGAAGCGCTCCCAGTCGCCGGCGTCGCGCCAGACGGCCCAGCGCTCCACCATCTGGCGGATCAGCAGTTCGTCCTTCAGTTGTTGATCGGTCATGTTGTTGTCTCCTCGGGGTGGTTGCAATGCGTCAAAGGGTTTCAAAATCGACCTGGTAGCGCGCGATGCGCACGCCCTCCAGTTCGTGGCGCACACGGATGTGCGCGGGGTGATGGGCGTAATCGGCGAGCGATTCGCGAGAATCGAACTCGGTGTAGAGCACGGCGTCGCAAGCGTAGTCGACCCCGCTTTCGTCCAGGCCGATCTCCAGCCGCAGCAGGCCCGGGATCTGTTCGCGCAGGCCTTCGAACGCACGCTTGACGCGCTGCGCATTGGCCGCGCGGTCCTGCGCGGTGGCGCCCTGCACGTTCCACATCACGATGTGCTTGATCATGCGGCCGCCACATGGGTGGCGGGCGGGCGTGCCCGGTTGAGCACGAAGTCGAAGTCCAGCGTGTAGGTGCCATCGGGGTGCTGCACCCAGTCGGCCACGAGCGACTGGCGCACACCGAACACGGCGTCGGAGTCGAGGTACGGCCCGCCATCGCGGAACACGTGGGTCACCAGGGTTTCGTAGCCCGGCGCCTGGATCATGAAGTGCAGGTGCGCGGGGCGCCACGGGTGGCGGCCGGTGGCGCGCAGCATGTCGCCCACGGGGCCGTCATCGGGGATGGGGTACGGCTCGGCCACCACGCTCTGGAAGTGGAACCGGCCGTCATCACCACTGCGCAGCACACCCCGGCCCTGGGCCTCGGGCAGATCGGTGCGCTGCACGTCGTACTTGCCGTCGGCATCGGCCTGCCACACGTCGATCAGTGCGCCGGCCACAGGCTCTCCTTCGATGCCGCGCACGCTCCCGCTCACGCGGCAGGGCACACCCGAAGCGCCGTTGGCCACGTCCGCACCATGCTCGTAGTGCGGCGCGCCTTCCACATGGAACGGGCCGAACACGGTGGCCTCGGTGCAGCCCGCGGGCTTGTCGTTGTTCTGCGCGACGGTCAGCATGGACAGGCCCAGCGTGTCCGACAGCAGGATGAATTCCTGCCGCTGGTCCGTGCACATGTGGCCGGTGGCGGTGAGGAAGTCGATGCCCGCCTTCCACTCGGCTTCGGTCAGCTTCACCTCGCGCGCAAAGGCGTGCAGGTGCTGCACCAGGCTGGTCATGATCTGCTTGAGGCGCGGGTCTGGCGTGTTGGCCATGCGCGCGAGCACGGCCTGGGTGATGTTGTACTGGTCGAGGTTTCTCAACGACGCTCTCCTGGGGTGTCTCCTGCCTGCGGCTTGCAGTGCCGTCACAATGTAGAGCGTTGGGGAGACCGGAGAAAGGCCTGAGACAAAAATGACTTTTCCGTCAGGCGCAACAAAGAGGAGACCATGGACCGCTGGACCGAGATCGAACTGTTCGTGCAGGTGGCCGAAACCGGCAGCCTGAGCCGCGCAGCCGAGCTGCTCAACCTGTCCAATGCGAGCGCGAGCCGCCACCTGGCCGCGCTGGAGGCGCGCCTGGGTGTGCGACTGGTGGAACGCAACACGCGCCGCCTCTACCTCACGGACACCGGGCAGGAGTTCTTCCAGCGCTCGCGCACCATCCTGGCCGACCTGCGCGACGCAGAGTCCACCGTGAACGCCGCCGCGCTCAACCCCACCGGCGTGCTGCGCATCACAGCCTCGCTCTCGTTCTCCATGCACCACATCGCGCCGCTGCTGCGCGAGTACACCGAGCGTTACCCCAACGTGACGGTGCACGTGGAGGCGGCCAACCGCTACCTGGACATCATCGACAACAACATCGACGTGGCGATCCGCAACCGCGAGATGGAGCCCGACTCGAACATCACCATCCGCCGCCTCGCGGGCACGCGCCGCATTCTGGTGGCGGCACCGGCCTACCTCTCGCGCCATGGCACACCGCGCAACGTGGAAGACCTGCACCGCCACAAGCTGCTGATCTACACCCACGCCAACAACCCCAACGAACTGCGCTTCACGCGCGGCGACGAGCAACAGACCATCGAGGTGAAAGGCCTGCTCGAGAGCAACGACGGCCAGATCCTGCGCGCCGCCGCGCTCGACGGCATGGGCATCCTCGTCCAGCCCAGCTACATCGTCTACGACGACGTGGTGGCCGGCCGCCTGGTGCCCATGCTCGACGACTGGGACCTGCCCCGCCTCACCGTCAACCTCGCCTACCCCAGCCGCAAGCACCTCAGCGCCAAGGTGCGCACCTTCATCGACTTCATGGCCGCGCACTTCGAGAAGATGGACTACGAGCGCAAGTGGACCGGTCGGTTCACGGTGTATTGAGCCACCCCATGAACGCTGACATACGCCCCGGCACAGCCGCCGATCACCCCGCCCTGCTTGCCATATGGCTGGAAGCGGTGCGTGCGACCCACACATTCCTGAGCGAAGCCGATGTCCAGAGCCTGCTGCCCGTGGTCCGTGACAAGGCATTGCCGCACCTCCAGCTCTGGGTGCTGTGCGACGGGCAAGGTGCACCCGCCGGTTTCATGGGCATGTCGGGCGCGTTCGTGGAAGCCTTGTTCATTGCGCCGCGCTGGTTCCGCCAGGGTGGTGGACGCCGGTTGCTGGCCCACGCCCGTGGCCTGCACGGCGCCCTCTCGGTGGACGTGAACGAGCAGAACCCAGAGGCGCTCGCGTTCTACCGTGCCAATGGCTTTCAGATCGTCGGCCGCTCTCCGCTGGACGGTGAGGGCAGGCCCTTCCCACTGGTTCATCTGCGCGAACGCCATGCCACGGTCCGGCGTTTTCGCGCCGGCGACGAAGCGGCGCTGCACGCGGTGCACCATGGCGCGATCCATCGCACCGCTTCGCGCGATTACACGCCCGAGCAATTGAACGCCTGGTCGCCAGCCGATCACGACGCGCGGGCCTGGGCGCGGAGGATGCAGGACATCCGCCCTTTCGTGGCCGAAGTCGATGGGGCGATCGCGGGTTACGCCGACATGCAACCCTCGGGCTACATCGATCATTTCTTCGTGTCACCCGACTTCGCGCGGCAGGGCGTCGGCAGCCTGCTGATGCGGCAGATTCACGAAGAGGCCGCTCGACAGGGCATCGACGAACTGACCTCGGACGTGAGCCTGACCGCGCAACCCTTCTTCGCCCGCAACGGATTCGAGATCGCGGAACAGCGGTTTCCCGTTCGCGCGGGCGTCACCATTCCCAACGCGCTGATGCGCAAGACGATCCGCCCCTCCCTACCCGCCTGAACGCACGCTTGAAGCCATGCCCAGAAACGTAGAAATCAAAGCCCGCCTGGACCACATCGACGCCGTCACCGCGAAAGCCGCTGCCCTGGCCGACCAGGGCCCCACCCTCATCGCGCAGGACGACACCTTCTTCCGCTGCGACAACGGTCGCCTCAAGCGGCGCGTGTTCTCCGCCACCGAAGGCGAGCTCATCTTCTACCGCCGCAGCGACCGGCAAGGCCCGAAGGAGTCATTCTACGTGCGCTCGCCCACCAGCAGCCCCGCCACGCTGCGCGCGGCGCTGGCACTGGCCCACGGCGAGATCGGCCGCGTGGTCAAGCAGCGCACGCTGTACACGGTGGGTCGCACCCGCATCCACCTGGACCGCGTGGAAGGCCTCGGTGACTTCCTGGAGCTGGAAGTCGTGCTCGAAGACGGCGAACCCATCGAGGCCGGCACGCGCGAGGCGCACCGGCTGATGGCGGCGCTGGGCATCGCGCCGGGGCAACTGGTCGGAGGGGCGTACGTGGATCTGCAGGCCAAGGGTCAGCGCTGAGGCCGCACACCCTCGAACGCGTCCTGCAGCAACTGGCGGATCGCGTGCCGCTCCAGCGGTCTGGGGTTCGGGTACTGGTTGCTCATCGCGATGTCGCAGGCCTTGTCGAGATCGCTGTCCTTCAGGCCGATGTCCTTCAGCGCCACCGGTGCGCCGTTGGCATGGGCCAGGTCGAACACCGCCTGTGCGGCGTTCGCGCCGCCGAGCGCGCGGGCGATGCGCTCCATGGCGCGGGGCGCGGCCGACGCGTTGTAGGCCAGCGCGTGCGGCAGCACGATCGTGTGCGTTTCCGCGTGCGGCAAGTTGAAGCTGCCGCCCAGGGTGTGGCAGAGCTTGTGGTGCAAGGCCATGCCGACTGCGCCGAGCACGGAACCGCAGAGCCAGGCGCCGTACAGCGCGTCCGACCGCGCCCCGGCATCGCCCGCGTTGGCATGGATGCGCGGCAGCGCGCGGCCCAGGGCGGCGATGCCCTCTTCCGCCATGAGGTCCATGATGGGGTTGGCGTCGGTGGCATACAGGCCTTCGGCCGCGTGCGCGATGGCGTTGATGCCGCTGGTCACGCTCATGCCCACGGGCAGGCCCATCGACAGCTCGGGGTCGTAGATCACGGTGCGCGGCAGCACACGCGGGTCCTTGCCGGTTTTCTTCAGCCCGGCTTCGGTGATGCCGTAGATGGGCGTCATCTCGGAACCGGCGTAGGTGGTGGGAATGGCGACGATGGGCAGGCCCGAATCGAGCGCGATGGCTTTGCCCAGGCCGGTGGTGGAGCCGCCACCAATGGCCACGGCGCAATCGGCGCCCAGGCGGCGTGCCTCCTCACGGGCCTCGCGGGCGGTCTCGATGGGCACATGCATCACCGCGCGGTCGAACACGCCGGCGGCGCGCGCCCCCAGCAACTCGGCCACGCGCTCGGCCGAGGCGCGCTGCTCGGGCGTGCACAGCACCAGGGCGCGTGAGGCGCCGAGTGCGTCCATTTCGCGGGGCAACTGCGCCAGCATGCCGGCGCCGAAGATCACGCGGGAGGGCTGGCTCTGGTAGACAAAAGAATGCATGGTGCTGATCCGTTCGTGCTGCTGTGCGGACTCGCATGATGGCAGCACCGGCGCGCCGCAACCGCTTGCCGGATCTGCTGAAAATCAGTTTTCCGCACAGGGAAATGTGCACGCGCCAACGCGGCGCTTTCGCTGACAGAATGCGCGAGAACATCCCCGCAGCAGGAGACTTCCCTTGATCAACAAGATCGCCGCCTCGATCGGCGAGGCGCTCACCGGCATCGAAGACGGTGCCACCGTGCTCATCGGTGGCTTCGGCACGGCCGGCATTCCGGGTGAACTCATCGACGGCCTGATCGACCAGGGCGCGCGCGAGCTCACCGTGGTCAACAACAACGCCGGCAACGGCGACACCGGCCTGGCCGCGCTGCTCAAGGCCGGGCGCGTGCGCAAGGTCATCTGCAGCTTTCCGCGCCAGGCTGACAGCCACGTGTTTGACGCCCTCTACCGCAGCGGCCAGCTCGAACTCGAACTGGTGCCCCAGGGCAACCTGGCCGAGCGGCTGCGCGCTGCCGGCGCGGGCATCGGCGCGTTCTTCACGCCCACCGGCTTCGGCACCGAACTGGCGAAGAACCCCGACGGCAGCCCGAAGGAAACCCGCATGATCAACGGCAAGGCCTATGTGCTGGAGTACCCGATCTTCGGTGACGTGGCGCTCATCAAGGCCGAGCGTGGCGACCGCTGGGGCAACCTCACCTACCGCAAGGCCGCGCGCAACTTCGGCCCGGTGATGGCCACGGCCGCGAAGCGCACCATCGCCAGCGTGTACGAGCTCGCCGAGCTCGGCGGCTTCGACCCCGAGGCGGTCGTCACGCCCGGCATCCACGTCAGCGCCGTGGTGCGCATTCCCCGCGTGGCCACGCAGGCCGGCGGCTTCAAGACCACCGCGTGAGGCAGACACGATGAGCTACACCAGAAGAACCAAGGACGAACTCGCGCGCCGCGTGGCGCAGGACGTCCACGACGGTGCCTACGTGAACCTGGGCATCGGCCAGCCCACGCTGGTGGCCAACCACCTGCCCCCGGGCATCGAGGTGGTGCTGCACAGCGAAAACGGCATCCTGGGCATGGGCCCGGCACCCGCGCCGGGCGAGGAAGACTACGACCTCATCAACGCGGGCAAGCAGCCGGTGACGCTGCTGCCTGGCGGCGTGTACTTCCACCACGCCGACAGCTTCGCCATGATGCGCGGCGGCCACCTGGACATCTGCGTGCTCGGTGCCTTCCAGGTCTCGGCCACAGGCGACCTCGCCAACTGGAGCACCGACGAGGCGGGCTCCATCCCTGCCGTGGGCGGAGCGATGGACCTCGCCATCGGCGCCAAACAGACCTGGGTGATGATGGACCTGCTCACCAAGAAAGGCGAGAGCAAGGTGGTGCCGCAGTGCACCTACCCGCTCACCGGCATCGGCTGCGTCAAGCGCATCTACAGCGACCTCGCCACGCTGGCCTGCACGCCGCAGGGCCTCCAGCTCATCGACAAGGTCGACGGGCTGGAACACGCGGAACTGGAAAAGTTGCTGGGCCTGCCGGTCGCGGTCTAGCCCTCAGCCCAACGCCGCCTTGTGCAGGGGCAGGCGCGTCTCGCGCAAGGCGGCCAATTGTTCTCTCGCGATCTGCAGAAATGCCGTGCCCAACCGGGAAAGCGGGCGGTGCCGGTTGCGTACCGCGAAGATGGGAAAGCGTGGCGCACCGGGTAGCGCTGTGAACACCAGGCCCTCCGGGCGGTGCGCACGGGCCGACAGATCATCGACGAAAGCCACGGCGGCACCGGTGGCGGCCACCGAACAGGCCGCCAGCCCCGAGCGCACCTCGGCGGCCACATTCCGCGCCACGCCGTGCGACTCGATCCAGTGGTCAATGACGGCACTCTGTGGTGCTTCCGGGCTGTACACCACCAGTCGGCCCGCCAACACCTGCGTCAGCGAAGGCCGGCGGCTCCCGAGCAGCGCATGCCCCGCTGGCAGCGCACAAAGCAGTTCCCATTGGCCGATTTCCTTGATATCCAGCGCCGGGTGGTCCAACGGTGCGCTGGAGATGGCCACATCGGCCTCTTCCGTCACCAGCAGCTTGACGATCTCCCGCGTGGGCAGCGATTCGAACAGCACTCGGGCAGTGCTGTGCTCATCCACCAACGCGGCGATGCTGCGCGGCACCAGCTGCAACGCGGTGTTCGCGCTGGAGAGCACGCGCAGCGTGGTCCTGGTGCCGAAGCGCAGATGGGCGGCCACATCGCGCACATGCTGCACGCCCCGATAAACCTTCTCGATCTCCTCATGCAGCTCGCGCGCTTCTGCGGTGGGCACCAGCCGGCCGCTGCGTCGCTCGAACAGCGACACGCCCAGCTGCAGCTCCACATGGCGCACGAGGCGACTGATGCCCGGTTGCGACACGTGCAGCAACCGCGCGGCCTCGGTGGTGGAGCCGGTGGTCATGACGGCGCGAAACACCTCGATCTGGCGCAGGTTCATGGCGGCATTGTCGCCCATGAATAACCTTATGTTATTCAATGCTGGCGCAAAAGTATTGGATCGTATCGACAGCGGCTCCTAGCATTCCCCTTCGGCAACAGAAGGCCGAGCCACCACCTCAGGAGACAAGACTTGTTCACGCTTCACCTGCGCGCGCTCGCGCGCGCCCTCACCCTGGCCGCCCTGGGCTCCGCCGCCCTCCTCGCTCACGCCCAGACGCCTGCCTGGCCGACCAAGCCCGTCACTCTTGTCGTCGGTTTCGCCGCGGGCGGCTCGGCCGACATCCTCGCCCGCGCGCTGAGCCAGAAACTCACCCCGGCGCTCGGCCAGCCGGTGGTGGTGGACAACAAGCCTGGCGCGGGCGCCACCATCGCCACCGCTGGTGTGGCTTCGGCCCAGGCCGATGGCCACACCCTGTTGCTGGTGACCAGCGGCCACGCCGGTAGTGGCGCGCTCTACCCCACGCTGCGCTACGACCCGATCAAGGCTTTTGCGCCGGTCGTCAAGCTGGCCGCCTCGCCCGTGGTCGTGGTGGTGCCCGCCAGCCAGCCCTGGAAGACACTGCCCGAACTGCTGGACGCCGCGCGAAAGGCACCCGGCACGCTGAACTACGCCGCCGGCGGTGGCGGTGCGACCACCACCGCGCTGGCCGCCGAATTCCTGAAGAAGGATGCGCAGGTCGACATGGTGCAGGTGCCCTACCGGGGCTCCGGCCCGGCGCTCACGGCACTGCTCGCGGGCGAGGTGCAGGTCGGGTTCGAGATCCCGTCCAGCGCATTGCCTCACATCCAGTCGGGCAAGCTGCGCCCGCTGGCCGTGACCTCGCGCACCCGCAGCGCCGCACTGCCCGACGTGCCCACGGTGATCGACCAGGGCATCCGCAATTTCGACGTGATCGGCTGGTTCGGCGTGCTCGCGCCGGCAGGCACGCCGCAACCGGTGGTGGCACGCCTCAACCGCGAGATCAATGCGATCCTGCAGCAACCCGACGTGCGCGAGCGTCTTTCGGGCCTCGGCCTGGAAGCCACGGGTGGCACACCGGAAGAGTTCCAGAAGCTCATCGAATCCGACACGCAGCGCTACGGTGAAGCGATCCGCCGCATGGGCATCAAGGTGGAGTGAGCATGTCGCGTGTGAGCGGTTGGACAACGGATGTCGCCATCGTCGGCGGTGGGCTCGGCGGAGTGTCCGCGGCGCTGGCGGCGCTGCGCCTGGGCCGGCGCGTGGTGCTGGTCGAGGCGCTGCAGTGGCTCGGCGGGCAGCTCACGGCACAAGCCGTGCCGCCCGATGAGTACCCCTGGATCGAATCGCTGCACGCTTCGCAGAGCTACGCGCAACTGCGCCGCGCCATCCGCGAACACTACCGCCAGCACCTGCCGCTGACCGATGAAGCCCGGCGCACGATCTGCCTGAACCCGGGCCTGGGCAACGTGAGCACCCTCTGCCACGAACCCTGGATCGCGGCGCGGGTCATCGACGAGCTGCTGGCCCCATGGCAAGCCGCCGGCCAGCTCCGCGTGCTGCGCGAACATCAGGTGTCGAGCGCAAAGTGCGCGGGTGACCGCGTGACGGCGCTGCACCTGCGCGACCTCACCAGTGGGAATGAAAGCGTTCTGCAGGCACCGATGTTCATCGACGCCACCGAAACCGGCGAGCTGCTGCAACTGGCGCAGGTCGAGCACGTGATCGGCGCCGAGGCGCAGTCCACCACGCAGGAGCCTCATGCGCTGGCGCAAGCGGACCCCATGGACCAGCAGGCCGTGACCTGGTGCTTTGCCATGGAGCACCGTCCCGGCGAACATCATGTGATCGACAAACCGGAGGGCTACGACCGCTTCCGCACGCTGCAGCTCGATTGCTGGCCCAACGCCCAGTACAGCTGGACACTGTCGGATTTCGTGACGCACCAGCCGCGCACCCGCCCCCTGTTCGCAGGCGATACCGACGCCCCGGGCGTGTACGACCTCTGGCACGCGCGCCGCATCGCCTGGCGCGGTCACTTCCATGCGGGCGCCTACGAGAGTGACATCACCCTGGCCAACTGGCCGCAGATGGACTACTGGGAACAACCCCTGATCGGCGTTTCAAAAGACGCCGAACGGCACGCGCTGAAGCAGGCGAAACTGTTCAGCCTGGGCCTTTTCTACTGGATGCAGACCGAGGCGCCGCGCCACGACGGAGGCACCGGCTACCCGGGCCTGCGGCTGCGCGGCGACGTGCTCGGCACCGACGACGGCATGGCCCAGCAGGTCTACTGGCGCGAGGGCCGCCGCATCCAGGCGGAATTCACCGTGCTGGAACAGCACATCGGCGTGGCCGCGCGCCCGGGCCAGGACGGCGCGGAGCGCTTCTTCGACAGCGTGGGCATCGGCGCCTACCGCATCGACCTGCACCCCAGCACGCGCGGGCGCAACACCGTCGACATCGATTCGTATCCGTTCCAGATCCCGCTGGGCGCCCTGCTGCCACAGCGGGTGGAAAACCTGTTGCCGGCCTGCAAGAACATCGGCACCACGCGCATCACGAACGGTGCCTACCGAGAGCACGCCACGGAATGGAGCATCGGCGAGGCCGCAGGTTCGCTGGCGGCGTTCGCGCTGCAGAAGGCCGAGCCGCCGCGCGCGGTGCGTGCGAAGCCCGAACTGCTGCAGGACTTTCAGCGGCTGCTGCAGGCGCAGGGCGTGCTGCTGGAGTGGCCGCGCTTCGGCGCCCTCACCCCGCTCATGCGCACGGGCTACCAGAACGCCGTGCGCCGTCCCTGAGCCGCTGGTTCAGGGCGCCGCGCGGCGCAGCCGCAGCTGGCTCGGCAGCGGCACCGAGAGGCGCAGCACGTCGTCGGCCAGCCACTGCGCCGAGCGGCGTGCGCGCTGCGCCACGGTGGGCAGCGGCATCTGCAGATAGTCGTCGTTGAACACCTCGAAGCTGTAGTCGCCCGAGTAGCCCAGCGCGTCGAGCTTCAACACCAGCTGCACCACCTGTTCGCTGTGCACGCCCTCGCCGGGGAAGACGCGGAAGGTGCGCGCCGTGGTCATGCGCTCCTCGAAGGTGCGTGTCTCCTGCCACATGAAGTCGGCCAGCTGCACCAGGAAGATCTTGTCGGGCTGCAGGTCGTCGATGGCGTCGAGCGGGGTTTCCGCCGCGAGGATGTGGAACGAGTCGATGCCGATGCCCAGGTTCGGGCAGTCGGCGCGCTGGATCACGTCCCACGCGGTGGTGAACTCGTTGACCGTGCGCCCCCAGGACAGCGCCTCGTAGGCGATGCGGATGCCATAGGGAATGGCCAGCATGGCGAGCTTGCGCAGGTCGCGCGCGATGTGGTCCAGATCGTCGCTCGCATGCTTGGAGGTGGAGGAACATGCCAGCAGCACGTTGCAGCCCAGCGCCGCGCACATCTCCAGCATCGACTTCGCGATGTCGACCTTGTAGGCGTGCAGATGGCCCGAGAGGCCTTCGAAATCGCGCAGCACCTGGAAGCCCGTGCCACGCAGCCCGCTGGCGTGCACCGCCTTCACCGCCGCCTGCCAGCCCTGAGCATGGCCCACGAGGTCGTTGGCCTTGAGCATGACCTGCCCGAAGCCGGCCTCGGCCATGGCATCCAGCTTGGCCTCCAGCGGCCCGGCCAGCGTGATGGTGTCCATGCCGAAGGACCGGATGGCGAGGTCCTTGCGCTGGCGCAGCAGGGCGTTGTGGCTCATTGGAATCACTCCTGCGCAGGTTCGCTGTGCACCAGCTCGAACACCACCGATCCCAGGTAGGTCTTGGTGATGGCGCCCCGGCGCTCGGTGTGCACCGCGTCGGTCTCGACGAACTCCACGCCGCGCGCACGCAGCGCCTGCACGGCGGCCATCACGTCGGGCACGCCCAGGCCGATGCGCTGCAGCCGTTCACCGGCGTCCAGCACGTTGGGTTCGGGTTCGATGAGCTGCAGCATGAAACGCTGCGAGGCGTTGAGCGCTGGCGTGCGCAGCAACCGGCCCTTGGGCATGATGCCGAAGCGCTGGTCGTCGGGAATGAGCTGTGTGCCGAACAACTCGCCATAGAACTCGATCCAGTCGTGGCTGCGTTCGGGGCCGATGTACTGCACCACGCCGAAGAAGTGGATGCCGGCCGTGGCCGGTGGGTGCTGGTCGACCGTGGGGATGGGCACGAAGTCGACGTCGTAGATGCTGAAGTTCTGGTAGCGGTCCACGAAGTGGATGCGGCTGCCGCCCGCGCCGTGGATGGCGGGGATGTTGAGCTCCATCACGTCGGCGTGCGTGGGCACCTCCCATGCGCCGCGCTCGAGCACGTAGCGGTACGCGGCCTGCGCATCGCGCACGCGCAGCGCCATGGCGGAGATCACCGGAGCCTCGCCCGCATGGCCGGCGGCCTGTGCGTCGCCCGGGTGCGCATTGACCACGACGTTCAGTGCGCCCTGGCGGTACAGCAGCACCTCGCGCGAGCGGTGGCGCGCAATGGGCCTGAAGCCCATCATCTCCAGCACCTGCCCCAGCGCCTGTGGCTTGGACGTGACGTACTCGATGAATTCCAGGCCATCCAGGCCGATGGGGTTGCGCGCGTCGCTGAACGAGGCCTGCAGGGGCTCGCGTCCACCGGCGTTCAGGGTCAGCAGGTCGCTCATGGTGAGTTCCTTCTCAGTGGGAGGCGGCGTCCAGCGCCTGCAAAGGCCCCAGCGCTTCACCGGGGTTGCCGTTGGCGGCGTAACCGCCGTCCACCGGCCAGATGGCCGCCGTGATGAAACCGGACGCCGGTTCGGCCAGGAAGCCGACCACGCGCGCGATTTCTTCGGGCCGGGCCCAGCGGCCCACCGCCGAGCGCTCGGCAAACAGGTCGTGGTCCAGCGTGCCCAGCCGCATTTTTTCCAGCAACACGTCGGTCAGCACATAGCCGGGCGCCACGGCATTCACCGTCACGCCATGGCGGCCGTTCTCCAGCGCCAGCCCGCGCGTGAGCCCGGCAATGGCAGCCTTCGCGGTCGAATAGGCGGTGCGCCGCTGCAGGCCCACCAGCCCGATGACCGACGACAGGTTGACGATGCGCCCGAAACCCTGCGTCCGCATGCCGGGCAGCACCGCCGCGCACATGATGGCCGTGCCGCCCACGTGAACCGACAGCATGCGCTGCATGTCACTGGCTGGCAGGGTGTGGTGGTCGGCAGACTGGCGCTGCATGATGCCGGCGTTGTTGACCAGCACCGAGACCGGCCCCAGTTCCCGCAGCACCTGCGCACAGCCCTCGTTCACCGAGGCCTCGTCGCTCACATCGGCCGTCACCGCCAGCGTGCGCACGCCGTACGCGGCGGCGAGGGCAGTGGCCGCCTCGTCGGGCGATTGCAGGTCGAACAGGGCCACATCGGCGCCACGCGCCGCCAGGTCCTGCGCGATGGCCCGACCGATGCCGCGCCCCGCCCCCGTGACCAGGGCAACGCGTCCGCCCAGCGTGCCCATGCTCACAACACCTTCCTGGGGTTCAGGATGCCCTTGGGGTCCATGGCGTTCTTCAGGGTGCGCATCAGCGCAATCTGCTCGGGCGAGCGGGCGTGACCGAGCCAGCGGCGCTTGATGGTGCCGATGCCGTGTTCGGCCGACACGGTGCCGCCAAACTTCTGCACCAGGCCGTAGACCACCTCTTCCACGTCGTCCTTGGGTTGCACCTTGTCGCCCGCGCGGTACGCCACGATGTGCACGTTGCCGTCACCGATGTGGCCGTAAAACACGCTCTCCAGCCCCGGCACCTTCTCGGCCAGCTCGGCCTTGCAGGCGCGGGCGTAGTCGTCCATGGCGGTCTGCGGCAGGCCGATGTCGAAGGCCAGGTGGCCGGGCCAGGTCTGGTGGAGTTCACCGCAGGCATCGCGCACGCCCCACAGGGCCTGCTCCTCCGCGAGCGACTGGGCCACCACGGCATTGGGCACCACGCCCTCTTCCAGCAGATTTTCCATCCACGACTCGAAGCGCGGCAGGTCGGACTCGGGGTCGGTGCCCAGCGCCTCGATCAGCACATAGGCACCATACGGCGTGTCGTCGCCAGCGAACGGGTTGCGCGCACGCAGCTCGCCCACGGCGCGGTTCCAGTAGTCGGGCCACATCACCTCGAAGGCCGAGAGCAGCGGACCCAGGCCCGAACGCGCGGCGCCCAGCAGTCGCAGCACGGCGGCGTAGTCCTCGCAGGCGCACATGGCCACCACCGAAGAGCCGGCCTTGGGGAACATGCGCAGCACGATGCGGGTGATCACGCCCAGCGTGCCTTCGCTGCCGATGAACAGGTGCTTCAGGTCGAAGCCCGCGTTGTTCTTGATCATCTTGTTCAGGCAGTTGACCACCGTGCCATCGGCCAGCACGGCTTCCACGCCCAGCACCATCTCGCGCGCCATGCCGTATCGGATCACGCGGTTGCCACCGGCGTTGGTCGACAGGTTGCCGCCAATGGCGCAGGAGCCGCGCGCGCCCAGGTCCAGCGGGCAGAAGAAGCCGGCCGCCAGCGCGGCCTGCTGCACGGTTTCCAGCGGCGTGCCGGCGGCCACCGTCATGGTGGCGGCGGCGGTGTCGATCTCCTCGATGCCGACCAGGCGTTCCAGCGAGAGCGCGATCTCGTTCTCGCCCGCACGGGCACCGCCGCACAGGCCGGTCAGGCCGCCCTGCGGCACCACGCCGATGCCGTGCGCATGGCAGATGCGCAGTGCCGTGGCCACGCCGGCCGTGTCGGCCGGGCGCACCACCGCCAGCGGCGTGGTGGGCGGCAGGCCGCTGTAGTCGTTGTGGTTGCGCACCGGCACGGCATCGCCCGCCAGCACGGCAACGGGGCCGAGTTGGTCAAGCAGTTCCTGCAGGGCGGGATGGGAGACGGCGAGCGTGGTCATATGCAATCGATGAAATGGAAAAGTTGTCGGTCAGAAGGCCGTGGAGCAGGCCATACCAGGGCTCCCGCGGAACGGGTTCTGCCCGGCCGCAGGGTGCGCCTCTTCGCGAAGCAGAAGGGGGTTGGCGGAGCGCGCAGCGCGCAGACTGGGGGTTGCATCTTCATGCTCCGAAGCGGTCGTCGAGGCTCTTGTGGAAGTCCAGGTCGACCAGCTCGGTGAAGTCGGCGTAGCTCACCATGCCGCTGGCCGCACCCACCGGCGTGCCGGCGCGCTTCAATTCGGCCAGGGCGCCGGAGACGGCGCGCACCGCTGTGAACAGCGCGGTGACGGCGTAGAACACCACGGAGAAGCCCATGGCCTGCAGCTGCGCGGCGGTGAGGGCGGCGGCCGGTGTGCCATCGACCAGCGACACCACCTTGGGGCCTTCCACGGCGCGCGCCACGGCTTCCACCTCGGCCACGGTCTTGATGCCGTCGACGAACACGAGGTCCACGCCCGCCCCCTGGTACAGCTTCGCGCGGCGCACGGCCTCGTCGATGCCGGCGGCGGGCAGCGCGTCGGTGCGGCCGATGATCAGCAGGTCGCCATCGCCGCGCGCTTCGATCGCACAGCGCAGGCGGCGCACATTCTCACCGGCTTCCATCAGCCGGATGCCGGCCATCTGGCCACAGCGCTTGGGTGCGACCTGGTCTTCGAGGTGAATCGCCGCCACGCCGGCCTGCAGGTACTCACGCACGGTGCGGTGGATGTTGGAGGGGCCGCCGTAGCCGGTGTCGGCATCGGCGATCACGGGAATGTCCACCGCGCGCACCATGTCGCGGGCATGGCCGGTCATCTCGGTCTGGCTCAGCAGGCCGATGTCGGGCGTGCCGAGGCGGCTGGCGGTGGCCCCGAAGCCGGTCATGTACACAGCCGGGAAACCGGCCTTCTGCACCAGGCGGGCGGTGATGGAGTCGGGCGCGCCAGGCGCCATGACGATCTCGCCGGCCTGAAGCAGGCGGCGCAGTTGGGAGGCTTGGGTCATGAGGTGGGTGTGGGTTGAATGCGTTGCAACCGTGGTGTCCGGACGGGTGTGCCGATGCGGCCACTGTCCACCGCGAGGCGGTAGGCGTCCACGGTGCGGTCGATGTGCACGCGCAGCAAGCCTTCAAGACCGGCGAAATCGCCCTGGTCGACGAAGTTCATCACCGCGCGGTGTTCATTGAGTGACACCTCGCGCGCGTCGGCAAACTGGCGCGACATCGCGGTGCGCAGCGCGGCGATCTTGCCGGCGACCAGGTCGTAGGCGTCGTGCAGGTAACTGTTGCCCGAGTGCAGGAACAGCGTGAGGTGAAAGGCCGAGTCGGCGTGGCCGTAGCGCACGTCGTCGTCGGCGTCGATGGCGGCCTGCATCTCGTCCAGGCCGGCCTGCAGGGCCTTGACCACGCCTTCGCGGTCGTGGCGATGGGCGCAGCGCGCGGCCTGCACCTCCAGCATCACGCGGAAGTCGCAGATGGCGCGCATGTCGTCCTCGCTCGGCTGGAAGACGAAGCTGCCGCGCTTGGGCCGGATCTCGACCAGGCCCGTGTTCTGCAGCAGCGTGAGCGCGTCGCGCACCGGCGTGCGGCTCACGCCGAACAGCGCGGCCAGCGTGTCTTCCGAGATCATCTCGCCCAGCGCGAACTCCCCGTCGACGATCGCCTGCCGCAGGCGGCTGGCGACGATCTCCGTCAGGGATTTGGGCATCTCGAAATCGAACTTGCGGGTCATGCGCGCGGCTCCTGAATGTGCAAAAGGGATCGACCTTAGCTGAGCACCAGGCCACCGTCGATATTGATCGACTGGCCCGTCATGTAATCCGACGCCGGCGACGCGAGGAACAGTGCCAGGCCGGCCACGTCCTGCGGCGTCTGGGCGCGACCCATGGGCACGTTGGCCACGCGGCTGGCGAACACGTCGCCTTCGCGGCCGTTGTTCAGGTGGGCCAGGTCGCGGTCCATGCGGGTCCACATGTCGGTGGCGACGATGCCCGGGCACAGCGCGTTGACGGTGATGTCCGGCGAGAGTGTGTACGCAGCGGTCTGCGTGAGGCTCACCACGGCCGCCTTGCTGGCGCGGTACGGCCCCTGGTAGGGTGCCATCACGCCCGCGCCGTAGCGCGCCGCAATGGAGGCCATGGTGATGACCTTGCCACGCGGCCGGCCTTCGGCCAGCGGCGTCTGCTCCTTCATGCGGCGCGCCGCCGCCTGCAGACTGAGGAACGCGCCCTTCACGTTGACCGCGAAGTGCAGGTCCCAGTCGGCGCCCTGCAGTTCCATGAACGGCTTGACCTGCGCCACGCCCGCGTTGCACACCATCACGTCGAGGCGGCCGAAGGCGCGCACCGCCGTGTCGACCATGCGCTCGCAGGCGGCGGCATCCGTCACGTCGGCGGCGGCGGCCTCCACCTCATGGCCTTCGGCGCGCAGCGCATCGCGCGCGGCCGTGCAGGCCTCGGCATTCACGTCGGACAGCACCACACGGGCACCGGCCTGGGCGAAATGCCGGGCCAGCCCCAGGCCGATGCCCTGGGCCGCGCCGGTGATGGCCACCACCGCGCCCGCGGGCGGGAGCGTGGCAAGGGTCGGGCTGGAAACGCTCACTTGGCGGCGCGGATGCGTTGCAGTTCGGCGTTCACGGCGGCGAGCGTGTCCTCGCCCACCACCTTGGCCTGTGCAGCGTAGACGTCTTTCACGCGGTCGCGCATGCGCTGCAGTTCGGCGGGTGCCACCTCGTTCACCTGCATGCCGTTCTTCTTCAGCTTGGCGATGACTTCGGCGTCGGCGGCACGGCCGACGCGGCGCGACTCCTCCTGACCGGCAATGGCGCACTCCTGCATCACGGCCTGCTCCTGGGGCGAGAGCGTGTCGTACTTCTTCTTGGAGATCAGCACCGCCAGCGGGCTGTAGGCGTGACGGGTGAGCGAGAGGTACTTCTGCACTTCGTAGAACTTCATGTTCTCGATCAGCGCGATGGGGTTTTCCTGGCCGTCGACGGTGCGCGTCTCCAGCGCGGAATACACCTCGGAGAACGCCAGCGGCGTGGGGTTGCTGCCCAGCGCGCTAAAGGTGTCGAGGAACACCTTGTTCTGCATCACGCGCATCTTCACACCCTGCAGGTCTTCCCACTTGTTCACGGCGTGCCTGGAGTTGGTGACGTTGCGGAAACCGTTTTCCCAGTAGGCCAGGTTCACCAGGCCGGCAGCCTCGAACTTGGGCGCGAAGGATTTGCCGATCGGGCCGTCGAGCACCTGGTCGGCCTCTTTCTCGTTGGAGAACAGGAACGGCAGGTCGAACACGGCCAGCTGCGGGATCGCGCCGACCAGCGGAGCGGTGGAGGTCAGCACCATGTCCAGCGAACCGGTGCGCACCTGCTGCGAAGCGGTGGTGTCGTTGCCCAGCGCGCCGTCGTAATAGGTCACCAGCTTGAGCTTGCCGCCGGACTTGTCGGCCGCGCATTGCGTCATCTTGGTGATGCCGAAGCTGATCGGGTGGCCCTTGGCCACGCCGGAGGACACGCGCAGCGAGCGTGCTTCGAACTGGGCATGCGCGGGGGCAGCGATGGCGGCGACGGCGAGAGCAAGCGCGGAAACGCTCAGAAAACGGGACATCATGGCAAAGGTCTCCTGGTTGGAATGACGGGACAAGGGAAAAAGCGGAATGGCGCGCATCAACCTGTGAACCAGCGCAGCGGCACCAGCACGATGGACGGGAACAGCACCAGCAGGAACAGCACGGCGACCTCGGCGATCAGGAAGGGCATGATTCCCTTCATCAGCTCGCCCATGCGCAGCTTGGCCACGCCGCACACCACGTTGAGCACGATGCCCACGGGCGGTGTGATCAAGCCGATGGCGTTGTTCATGATGAACAGCACACCGAAGTACACGGGGTCGATGCCGGCCTCGCGCACCAGCGGCATGAGCACCGGCGTGAGGATCAGCAGCGTGGGCGCGAAGTCCAGTGCCGTGCCCACGATCACCACGAGGATCATCATGATCGCCATCAGCAGGATCGGGCTGTCCACGAAGGGCTGCAGCAGCTCGCTCACCTGCTGCGGAATGTCGGAAGCGGTGATCAGCCAGCCCGAGACGAGCGCGCAGGCGATCAGGAACACCACCACGGCCGTGGTCTTGGCGGCGCTGACGATCAGCGGGTAGATCGCGTTCCACCTGAGTTCGCGGTACACGAACATGCCCACCAGGAAGGCGTACACGGCGGCCACCACGGCGGCTTCGGTCGGCGTGAAGATGCCGAACTTCATGCCGCCCACGATGCCGATCGGCATCACCAGCGCCCAGGTGCTCTCGACCGCAACGCGCAGGCGCTGCTTCATGGGCATGCGCGGCAGCACGGCAACCTGGTCCTTGCGTGCCACGATCAGCCAGGCCACGAGCAGCGAGACGCCCATCAGCAAGCCCGGCACGATGGCGGCCATGAACAGCTTGCCGATGGACACGTTGGCCACCACGCCGAAGATGATCATGCCGATGGAGGGCGGCAGCACGGGGGCGATGACGCCACCGGCCGAGATCAGGCCCGCCGAGCGCGGGATGTTGTAGCCGGCCTGCCGCATCATGGGGATGAGCATGGTGGCCAGCGCGGCGGCGTCGGCAGCGGCCGACCCCGAGATCGCGGCCATGATCACCGCCGCGAGGATGGCCACGATGCCCAGACCACCGCGGATGTGGCCGACGAAAGCCAGCGCGAAGTTGACGATGCGCTTGGAGATGCCGCCCGCGTTCATCAGTTCGCCGGCCAGCATGAAGAAAGGAATGGCCAGCAGCGGGAAGCTGTCGGCACCTTCGATGATCTTCTGCGACAGGATGGTCGTGTCCACCTGGCCCTGCAGGAACATCAGCGCGACCGCGCACACCAGCAAGGCGAAGGCGATCGGCATGCCCAGCGCCATGGCGCCGAGCAGCGAGAAGACGAAAACGCCGGCGGTCATGCGCGCCCCCCGGTCGGTGCAGCGGGGGCCGCGGGCACATGGGTCACTTCTTCCTCGCTCTCCTGCACGCCGATGAGTTCGGCGTCGCTCAACCGGCCCGTGACCACGCGCCAGAGCTTGTGCAGGCTCACGATGGCAATGCCCACGCTGGTGAAGTAGCCCATGCCGAAGATCCAGATCATCGACATGCCGGTGACCTGCGCCATGGTGGTGGCGTTCACCTCGTGCTGGCGCCAGGTGCCCCAGAAGAACATGGCGCAGCACGCCAGGATCAGCAGCTCGCTGGCCACCAGACAGGCAATCTTGCCGCCACGCGGCAGCGCCTGCACCAGTGAATCCACGCCCAGGTGCGCACCTTCGTGCATGGCCACCACCGCGCCCACGAACACCAGCCAGATGAAGGCGAAGCGCGACAGCTCCTCGGACATCACCAGACCGGAATCAAAACCGTAGCGCAGCACCACGTTGCCGAACACCATCACCACCATGGCGATGAGACACACGGCCAGGAAGAACTCGAGCAGGCGGATCACCGGCCCGCGGCGGGAGGACGACGCGCTCATGAGCCCCCCAGAAAGAAAACCGCTTCCGCGTGGGGCGCGGATCGGCAGATGAAGGGGCACAACATGGTCTGTCTCCGGAAAAACTCGAACGGGGCGTATTGTTGTATGTAAGGTACGGTACACATATTAGGGTAACCACCTAGAAAAATGGCCACCGGTCGCCCACGCGACTCGGCGGCCGGGAGGACCAGCCAGAAGATTCAGTACGCCAGACGGGCGCCGGCGCGCAGCGCCTCGGCCGTGGTCGTGGGCAGGCCGAAGAACTCCAGGTAGGCGGGGATCTGCTCGAAGAGCATGTCGGTGCCGATCTGCACCGCGCAGCCCCGGGCCGTGGCGGCCTGCAGCAACGGCGTCATCTCGGCCTTCATCACCACCTCGCCCACGAAGGTGCCGGGCGAGAGGCGGTCCACGTCCAGCGGCAGTGGGTCCCTGGCGTTCATGCCCAGGGGCGTGGCGTTGACGACGAGGTCGAAGCCCTGCGGGTCGTTGCCACCCGCAAAAACCTCCAGCGCGGGATGGTGCTGGCGAAGCCGGTCCGCGAGCGCCAGGGCCGAGGCCGGATTCGCGTCGGACAGCGCCAGGGTGCCCACGCCCGCCCCGGCCAGCGCGGCGGCAATGGCGCTGCCCACACCACCGCTGCCCACGACCAGGGCGCGCGCACCCTGTAGCTGCAGGCCCTTGCGCCGCACGCCGCGCACGAAGCCCTCGCCATCGAACATGTCGCCCACCAGGCGACCGTCGGCATCGCGCCGCACGGCGTTGCACGAGCCGGCCACCTTCACCGCCACGCTGCTCTCGTCCAGCAGCCCCACGGTGGTGACCTTGTGCGGCATGGTGATGAGCGCGCCGACCGCGTTCTCCAGCGCGAAGAAGCTGCGCAGCACCGGCACGAAGTGTTCGGGTTTGCAGCCCATGGGGACCACGACCGCGTTGATGCCCGCCGATTCAAAGTACGGGTTGTAGATCATCGGCGACTTGAAGGTGTGCGTCGGGTAGCCGATGTGGGCGATCAGCCCGGTGTGTCCGTCAATGTTCATCCGATACCCCCGCCTTGTGGGCAGCACTCAAGCGTCCACCAGTGCGCCGCCCGCCTTCAACACCTCGCGCAGCCGTGCGGCATCGACCCCGCGCACGTCCAACGCGCCCTCGCCTTCGCAGGCCAGGGCAGCGGCGGTGCCGGCGGCCTGGCCGACGGCCATGGAGATCGTCATCACGCGGATCGCGGCCAGCGCAGCGTGCGTGGCCGAGATGCCTCGCCCGGCCACCAGCGCGTTGGTGACGCCTTTGGGAATGAGGCTGCGGTACGGAATCTGGTACGCGTGGTCATCGCCCATCGAGGCGTAGAGCAGTTCGCCACCCGACGCGGGATGGATGTCGATCGGGTACGCACCGCAGGCGATCGCATCGTCGAACGCCACCGGCTGCGTGAGCTCCTGCGCGGTGAGGACGTGTTCGCCTTCGACGCGGCGCGTCTCGCGGATGCCGACCTGCGTGGCGAACGCGCGCAGGCGCCCGCCTTCGCAACCGGGCACGGCGCGCCGCAGGTAGGCGGCCGCCTTCCAGGCCTGCCGGCGGCCTTCGATCTCGCCCTGGCTCAGCGCCTGCGCGTCGGTCGCATCGATGCCGAGGCGGCTGATGTTGAACCAGCCGTCGGTGGAGTACGGATCGCGCGAGGCATGCAGCGCGGCACGGGCGAGGTCTCCGCTGGCGTAACCCTCGGTGGCCAGCACCTTCATCTCGGCGGTGGTGATCGCGTCGAAGCGCTCGAAGTCGATCGGGCCGAAGCGGAACATCATGGTGGCCGGCTGCAGGGCATCGCCCTCGTCCAGCGACAGGAACCGCGCGCCCGCGCGGTGCAGCACGTCGATGTCGCCCGAGGTGTCGATCACCACGCGCGGGTGCACGTTGACCACGCCGCTCCTGGTGAGCATCCGCACGGCGCGGATGCGCCCGTCCTCGCAGACCACATCGCACACGCTGGCGTGCAGCATGGGTTGCACGCCGGCCCCGGTCACCATGTCGTCGAGCACCAGCTTGAGCACCTCCGGCGCGTACTCGACGCGGTCCATGCGGTGGCCGGTGGACATCACGAACACCTGGTGCTCGCCGGCGGCCTCGTAGGTGCGCAGCCGCTGCACCACTTCATCGGCCAGGCCCGCCACCACGCGGCGGCCGGCCTCGGTCTGCCAGCTGTTGAACTGCGCCACGGCGCCGCCCGTGGCGTTGCCGCCCAGGAAGCCGTAGCGCTCCACCAGCATCACGGTGGCGCCCTGGCGCGCCGCGGCCACCGCCGCCATGGTGCCGGCAACGCCGCCACCGCACACCAGCACATCGACCGCCCGTGGCGGCACCGGGTTGGGTTTCGTCACGCTCACTCCGCCTTGATACCGCGGGCCTTGATGACAGCGGCATAGCGCTCGCCCTCGGCCTTCATGAACTTCGCGGTGTCGGCGCGGCTCTGGATCACCGGCGACACACCCAGCGTGGTGAAGCGGTTCTTCACCGCGTCCGATGCGAGCGCGGCGGACAGCAGGGTTTCCAGGCGCGCCAGACCGGCGGCAGGGACCGAGTCCCTGGGCGCGAACAACGCGGCCCAGCCCTGCACTTCCAGGCTGGGCTGGTTCAGCGCGCGGAAGGTGGGCACACCCGGCAGCTCCGGCACTTCCTTCGGCGACGACACCGCCAGCGCGCGCAGCTTGCCCGAGCGGATGTGCACCAGCACGCTGGGCAGGTTCAGGAAGCCCAGCGACACCAGGCCGCCCAGCAGATCGGGCATGAGCGCGCTCTCGCCCTTGTAGGGCACGGGCGTGAGCGTGGCGCCGGTCTGGCTGGCGAAGATTTCCGAGGTCAGGTGCGCCAGCGTGCCATTGCCGCTGTTGCCCGCCATCAGTTCGCCGGGCCTGGCCTTGGCGGTGGCGACCACATCGGCAAAGCTCTTGAGCGGCGAGGCGGCCGGCACCACCAGCACCAGCGGCTGCGCCGAGACCATGCCCACGGCGTCGAAGTCGCGCACCACGTCGTAGCCGATGTTGGGGAACAGCGACGGGTTGATCACCATGCTGTTGCTGCCCATGAGCAGCGTGTGGCCGTCGCGGCTCTGCGCGGCGGCGTTCACGCCGATGGCACTGCCCGCGCCAGGGCGGTTGTCCACGATCACGCTCTGCCCCAGCTGGGGCGCGAGCAGTTCGGCCAGCACGCGGGCGGAACTGTCGGCACCGCCACCCGGAGCAAAGGGCACGATGATGCGCACCGTCTTCGACGGCCAGGCGTCGGCGGCGAAAACGCAATGGGGCCAGAGCGCGGTGGCGGTCAGCGCGGCGGCGCCAGAGAGCAGCGTGCGGCGGCGCACGGGGAAGGTTGGGGAAGTCATGTCATGTCTCCTGGTCAATTCAAAAGGATCCGGTGAATCCACGCAAATGCAGCCGGCATCCTAGGAACGCACCCTCTAACAGGCAAATACCAATCTTGCGCCATGCAATAACATGTTGTTATCAACTCCACGGGATGAAGCCACATGAACCTGCGCCAGATCGAAGTGTTCCGGGCCACCATGCTCACCGGCTCCACCGCCGACGCCGCGCGGCTGCTGCACGTGTCGCAGCCCGGCATCAGCCGCATGATCGGGCACATCGAGCTGCAGCTGGGCCTGCGGCTGTTCGAGCGTGGCAAGGGCCGGCTCAAACCCACGCCAGAAGCCCACGCGCTGTATGCCGAGGTGGAACACGTGTACCGGGGGGTGCGGCGCATCGACGAGCGCGCCCAGGCGCTGAAATCGGGCGGCGGCCTGGCGCTGCGCGTGCTGGCCAGCCCCAGCACGCTGCTGGAGATCGTGCCCCGCGCCGTGGCCTCGCTCTCGGCCGACTACCCCGATTCCATGATCTACCTCGAATCGCAGCTGGTGCGCGACATGGTCCGCCTGCTGGCCATCGGCGAGGCCGACGTGGGCATCAGCAACCTGCCCATCGATCATCCCCTGCTGGTGTCGGAGGTGGTGGGCTCGTGGTCGCTGAGCTGCGTATTCCAGCGCGGGCACCGCTTCGAGCAGGAGACGTCGGTGTCCATCAGCGAGATCGTCAAGGAACGGTTGATCGCCTTCAGCCCCGATACGCCACAGGGCCGGCTGGTGGCCGAACACTACCCGCGCACGCTGGACACCGGGCCACGGCGCATCGAGGTGCGATCCGGCCAGGTCGCCTGCGCACTCGCCGAGGCCGGCGCCGGCGTGGCGGTGGTGGACAACCTCACCGCCCGCGCCTGGCGTAAGGACCAGCTCTCTTTCCGCCCCATCAAGCGCTCGCCCCGCACCCAGGTGTTCCGCGTGCGCAACCCCGCGTTCCCCGGCTCGGTGCTGGAAGACGGGCTGGTCGAACGCATCCGCCAGGGCTTTCGCGCCATGGACCGGCCAGGCCAGTGACGGCACCTGGCATCTCCGGCCCTATGATCCGCTGACCCCACGGATGCCACAGAATGCCGCCCATGAGTACCGCCAGCGCACAGACGCCCCCTGCGCTCTCCCCCGCCACCTTTCGCGGTGACCTGGGTGGTTCGCTCGGCGATCTCGGCACGCTGTTGCCTTTTCTGGTGGGGTACATCGTCGTGGCCGGCGTGCAGGCCAGTGCGATTCTGCTGGCGTTCGGCATCAGTCTGCTGGCCGTCGGGTGGCGTTACGGCATTCCGTTTCCGGTTCAGCCCATGAAGGCTGTGGGCGCCGCGGCGCTGGCCCACACGGCCACCGCCGCCCACAGCATGCCCGAGGTGCTGGCCTTGACCGCCGCCATGACCGCCGCCTTCTGGCTCGTCGCGGGCTGGACGGGAGTCGCCCGCTGGCTGGCGGCGCACCTGTCGCGCGATGTGGTCCACGGCGTGGTGCTCGGCCTGGGCATCGCGCTCATCCTCGGCAGCCTGCGCCGCATCGAGGGCGACTGGGTGGTGGGTCTGACTTCGGTACTGGCCGCCCTGGTGCTGCTGGGCAGAGGCGCCTGGCTGCTCATGCCGTTGCTGTTGCTCGCCGGGTTCGCCGTGGGCACCTGGCGCCAACCCGAGCTGATGGCTGCGGCGCTGCAGACGCCTGCGGCCGTCGCCCTCCCGCAGCCCGTGTGGAATGGCATCCCCGCCACCAGCGTGTGGCTGAGCGCGGCCGCCCTCACCCTGGCCCAGACACCGCTGACCTTCGGCAATGCCATCCTCGGCATCGTTTCTGAAACAAAGCGGCTGTTTCCCGCCACCCGCATCGACGAAAACCGCGTGGCCCGCAGCACCGGCTGGATGAACCTGCTGGCCGCCGGCCTGAGCGCGCCACCCATGTGCCACGGTGCCGGTGGACTCGTGGCCCAGGCAGCACTGGGCGCGCGCACCGGGCGCGCGCCGATGTGGCTCGGTGGCGCGCTCGTGCTGCTCGCGCTGTTCGCCAGCGCCCCCGTGGCCGCGCTGCTGGCCCTGCTGCCCCAAGGCACCCTCGGCGCCATGCTGTTCGTGGCCGGTTTCTCGCTGGTCATCGGCACCGCCGGCAACCCGCGCGACAAACAGGCCCGGGCCGTGCTGCTAACCACCGCGGCCATCTCTGTCTGGAACGCAGGTGTCGGCGTCCTGGCCGGCCTGCTGCTGGAAAAAGGTCTGCAGACCCGCGTCTTCAAACTCTGACCTGAACGAGGCGTCAGCCGGCGCGCGCAGGGCAGCGAGCGAAGCAACCCGTCCAGAGACAGCGAGGGACGGCTACGCCGGCCCCAGCTGTCGCCCCCTTTCCAAGGGGGGTGGCGCCGAAGGCGACGCGGGGGGTTTAGATGTTTCCGTAATAAACAACCAAAAAAGCATTCGTTCCCTATCCGTGGCTTTGTCGGGATCATCCCGTCCATCCCATCAACCACGGACTCTTCCGAAGGAACGACATGACCACCCGCCGCCAACTCATCCAGGCTTTTGCCGCCACCGCCCTGACCGCCAGCGCCCTCACGGCCGTGGCCCAGACGCCGGCCCCGGTGACGCTGCTCAACGTGTCGTACGATCCGACGCGTGAGCTCTATGTGGAATACAACGCCGCTTTCACCAAGTTCTGGAAGGCCAAGACCGGCCAGGACGTGACCATCAAGCAGAGCCACGGCGGCTCGGGCAAGCAGGCCCGTTCCATCATCGACGGCCTGGACGCCGATGTGGCCACCCTGGCGCTGGCCGGTGACACCGACGCCCTGCACGACAACGGCAACTGGATCCCCAAGGACTGGCAGAAGCGCCTGCCGCTCAACAGCACGCCGTACGCCTCCACCATCGTGCTCGTGACCCGCGCCGGCAACCCCAAGAACATCAAGGACTGGGACGACCTGATCCGCCCCGACGTGAAGGTCATCACCCCCAACCCCAAGACCTCGGGCGGCGCCCGCTGGAACTACCTGGCCGCCTGGGAATTCGCCAAGCGCAAGTACGGCGGCGACGACAAGGCCAAGGAATTCGTGAGCAAGCTCTATAACAACGTGCCCGTGCTCGACACCGGCGCGCGTGGTTCCACCATCACCTTCTCGCAGCGCAACCAGGGCGACGTGCTGGTGGCCTGGGAGAACGAGGCCTACCTGCTGGAGAAAGAGTTCGGCAACAAGGTGGACTTCGTCTATCCCTCGCTGTCCATCCTGGCCGAACCCGCCGTGACCATCGTCGACAAGAACGTGGACAAGAAGGGCACGCGCGCCGTGGCACAGGCCTACCTGGAATTCCTGTACACGGAAGAGGCACAGGACATCATCGGCAAGCACTTCTACCGTCCGACCTCCGCCAAGGCCCAGGCCAAGTACGCCAAGCAGTTGCCCAAGATCAACCTCTTCAAGATCGAGGACGCGTTCGGCGGCTGGGAGAAGGCGGCCAAGGTGCACTTCTCCGACGGCGGCAGCTTCGACCAGATCTACACGAAGAAGTAAGCCGCGCGCCGCTGTCACACGCCAGAACCAGAACGCTCCAGGGAACCGCACCGTGTCCATTCTTCTGATCGCAGGCAGCCCGTCCGAGCATTCGCGCTCGGCGGCGCTGCTCGACGCGGTGTCCCAACGGCTGGGTCTGCGCCACGCGCTGATCGAACGCCTCCACATCCGTGACCTCTCGCCCCAGGCCCTGCTGCTGGCCGACGTGGGTCACAAGTCGATCCGCGCCGCGGTCTCCCAGGTGGAGACCGCCCGCGCCCTCGTGGTCGCCACACCGGTCTACAAGGCCGCCTACAGCGGGGTGCTCAAGGTCTTCCTGGACCTGCTGCCGCAGACTGCCCTCAAGGGCAAGGTGGTGCTGCCACTGGCCACCGGCGGCAGCCCGCACCACATGCTCGCGCTCGACTACGCATTGCGCCCCGTGCTGCAGTCGCTCGCGGCGCGGCACATTCTCCCCGGGGTCTATGCCACCGATGCGCAGATCCCGAAAGACACCGAAGGCCAGTACCAGGTCGGCCGCGACATCGGCGAACGACTGGACGACGCGGTGAACACCCTCCTTCACGAAGGCCTGCGAATGCCGGTCACGGCCGGGTTCGCGCCCGTGCCGTTCGCCCAGGTGCGATGTAGCGTCTGAACCGCCGATACGGTTCTGCATTCAAGCGCAGAACCGTAGGAGAGCCGGGACCACCCGGCCCATCCCGTCCGCATCCCCGATCCGCATTTTTCAGCCACCGCGCGGGTGGCCTGGACGGCCTTTGCCTGCGCTTTCATCAAGAGGATTCCATCATGAGTGAACTGTTCCAACACCACCCCGAGGCCGGCACGCCCGTCGAGCCGTCCCGCTTCGACCACATCAAGCGCTGGGCCATCGGCTTCCTGGTCTTCGTCATCGCCGCCTTCGGCCTCGCGTTGCTGCTGTTGCCTGTGCCCGAAGCCAAGGCACAGACGAAAGGCGAGCTGCGCATCGGCTACCAGAAGTCGGCCAGCCTGTTCGTGCTGCAGAAAGCACAAGGCACCCTGGAGAAGAAACTCGCGCCCCTGGGCTTCGGCGTGAAATGGGTGGAGTTTCCCGCCGGCCCGCAGCTGCTCGAAGGCCTGAACGTGGGCGCGGTGGACGTGGGCTACGTGGGTGAGGCGCCGCCCATCTTCGCGCAGGCCGCCGGTGCGCAGTTCGTCTACTTCGGTTACGACCCAGCCGCGCCGCGCGCCGAAGCCATCCTCGTCACGAAGGACTCGCCCATCAAGTCGGTCGCCGATCTGAAGGGCAAGAAGGTCGCGCTCAACAAGGGCAGCAACGTGCACTACCTGCTGGTGAAACAGCTGGAGAAACACGGCCTGAAGATCACCGACATCACACCCGTCTACCTCGCACCCGCTGACGGCCGCGCCGCGTTCGAGAGCAAGAACGTCGACGCCTGGGTGATCTGGGATCCGTTCCAGGCCGCCGCCGAGAAAGCCACCGGCGCCCGCGTGCTGGCCGACGGCACGGGGGGTGTGGTCAACAACTACCAGTACTACCTGGGCGCGCGCAACTTCGTCACCAAAAACCCCCGGGTGATCGAGGCCCTGTTCGCCGACTCGGTGGAGCAAGGCATCTGGCTCAAGAAGAACCTGCGCCAGGCCGCCGAGCTCATCGCGCCGCTGCAGGGCCTGCCGGTGGACGTGGTGGAACTCGCGCTGCAGCGCTACGAGTTCAACGTGAAGCCAATCACCGCCGCCGTGGCCGCCGACCAGCAAAAGATCGCCGACACCTTCTTCGACCTGAAGCTGATTCCCAAGGCCATCAAGGTGAGCGAGGCGGTGGTGGTGTCGCAACCCTGACGCGCCGACCCACACGCGGAGCCCGCCATGTCCAAGCCCTTCGATGCGGCCGACCTGCGCCGCCAGATCGCCAGGCTGCTCGCCACCACCGCCGCCGCCTGGAGCATCGCCGCCGCGAAAGCGCGCAGCGCCCTTTCAACACCCACCAGGACACCCATGACTTTCGATTTCTCCGACCGCCGCCGCTTCGTCCTCTCGGGCGTGGGCGCCGCCGCCCTCGCCACGCTGCCCCAGTTCCCTGCGCAGGCACAGGTGCAGGCCACCGCCGGCAATCGCGTGCTGCGCATCGGCCACCAGAAAGGTTTCCTCAGCCTGCTCAAGGGCCGGGGCACGCTAGAACAGCGCCTCGCCCCGCTCGGCGTGAAACTGAGCTGGACCGAATTCACCGCCGGCCCGGTGCAGCTGGAAGCACTCAACGTCGGCTCGATCGACTTCGGTGACGTGGGCGAGGCCCCGCCGATCTTCGCGCAGGCCGCCGGTGCGCCGCTGGCCTACGTGGCCGCCACCGTGCCGCGCCCCGCCACCGAAGCCGTGCTGGTGCAGAAGGACTCGGCCATCAAGACCGTGGCCGATCTCAAAGGCAGGAAGGTTGCCTACAACAAAGGCTCCAACGTCCACTACTTCCTGGTGAAGCTGCTGGAGAAGAACGGCCTGAAGTACGACGACGTGCAGTCCGTCTTCCTGCCCCCGTCCGATGCGCGCGCCGCGTTCGAGAAGGGCGCCGTGGATGCCTGGGTGATCTGGGACCCGTTCCTGGCCGCCGCCGAGGTGGGCCTGGGCGGCCGCATCCTGGCCGACGCGAACGGCGTGGTGAACAACCGCGCCTACTACTTCTCCACGCTCGACTACGCGGCGAAGAACGCCGACGTGGTGAAGATCGTGATCGAGGAGATCAACAAGCTCGACCAGTGGGGCAGCACCAACCGCGACGCCCTCGCCGCCGAGTTCGCGCCGCTGTGGGGCATTCCCAAGCCCGTCGTCGACCGCGCGGTGACCCGCTCGGCCTACGGCACCGGCTCGATCACCAAGGCGATCCTGCAGGAACAGCAGGTCATCGCCGACACCTTCTTCAACCTCAAGCTGATCCCGAAAAGGATCAACGTGCTTGAAGCCGCTGTAAATGCTGGTTGACCACCCCCGCCGCGCTTCGCGCGCCCCCCTCAAGGGGGCGGCACCAGAGGCCCGGCAGAGCCGGTTCCTCGGTGCCACTTGAACAAACCCCTTCGTTCGGAACGTCATGTCACTCAACATCTTCTGGTTCATCCCCACCCACGGCGACAGCCGTTACCTCGGCACGGCGCAGGGCGGGCGGCAGCTCAACCACGACTACCTCAAGCAGGTGGCGCAGGCGGCAGACAGCCTGGGCTATGAAGGCGTGCTGATTCCCACCGGCCGTTCCTGCGAAGACCCCTGGGTCGTCGCGGCCAGCCTGCTGCCGGTGACGCAGCGGCTCAAGTTCCTGGTGGCCGTGCGCCCGGGCCTGCACCAGCCGGCGCTGGCCGCGCGCATGGCCGCCAGCTTCGACCGCCTCTCCGGCGGACGACTGCTCATCAACCTGGTCACCGGCGGCGACCGCGCCGAACTCGAAGGCGACGGCGTGTTCCTCGACCACGCGCAACGCTACGAACAGTCGGCCGAATTCATCCGCATCTGGCGCGAGATCCTGGCGCGCAGCCACGAGGGCGAGACCTTCGACTACGACGGCAAGCACCTGCAGGTCAAGGGCGCCAAGCTGTTCTTCCCACCGCTGCAACACCCCTACCCACCGGTGTACTTCGGCGGTTCTTCCGAGGCCGCGCACGAGCTCGCGGGCGAGCAGGTCGACACCTACCTCACCTGGGGCGAACCGCCCGCCGAGGTCGCGAAGAAGGTGGCCGACGTGCGCGCCCGCGCCGCGAAGCACGGCCGCACGGTGAAGTTCGGCATCCGCCTGCACGTGATCGTGCGCGAGACCGACGCCGAAGCCTGGGCCGCCGCCGACTCGCTCATCAGCAAGCTCGACGACGACGTGGTGAACCGCGCGCAGGCCGCGTTCGCCAAGATGGATTCCGAAGGCCAGCGCCGCATGGCCGCCCTGCACACGCAGGGCAGCAAGCGCACCCGCGCCGACCTGGAGATCAGCCCGAACCTGTGGGCCGGCGTGGGCCTGGTGCGTGGCGGAGCTGGCACCGCGCTGGTGGGTGACCCCGAGACCGTGGCCGCGCGCATCCAGGAATACGCCGAGCTGGGCCTGGAGAACTTCATCTTCTCGGGCTACCCGCACCTGGAAGAGGCCTACCGCTTCGCCGAACTGGTGTTCCCGCTGCTGCCGCGCAAGCTGCGCGAAAAGCTGCCTGGCCCGGCGCTCACCGGCCCCTTCGGTGAGACCGTGGCCAACGTGTTCGTGCCGCGCGCCGCGCAGAGCTGAGGGCGCGCCATGAGCATCCATTCCATCCACCATGTGCAGCTCGGCTTTCCCGCCGGCCAGCAGGCGCTGGTGCGGCACTTCTACGGCGAACTGCTGGGCCTGAAGGAATTCCGCCTGGGCACGGGCAACACGCTGCGCTTCTACGCCGCGTCCCAGCGTGTGGACCTCGTGCCCGTGCCGAACTGGACGGCCTCGCCCTCGCCGTCGCACCTGGCCTTCGAGGTGCAGAACCTGCCGGGCTTTCGCGCGCGCCTGCTCGATGCGGGCCTGGAGATCGACGAGAGCCAGCCGCTGGCCGGCCACCTGCGCTTCCGTGTCAACGACCCGGCGGGCAACCCCATCGAATTCCTCGAACCCGACCCTTCCCAAGGAGGCGCCGCATGACGCAGGCCCAGGCTCAGACTTTTCGCGAAGCCCCGGTGACGCCGGTGCCCGACACCATCGACGCACCCGGCTGGGGCCTGCTGCCCGGCCCCACCGGCAAGGCTTCGTGGCTGGCGCCCGCGCTGCGCGGCGCGTGGCAGCGCTTCCTGCCATGGCTGGTGCCGGTGCTGCTGGTGGCGGTGTGGCAGCTGTCCTCTTCGCAGGGCTGGTTGTCCACCCGCGTGCTGCCCGCCCCGCTCGATGTGGTCACCGCGTTCTGGACGCTCGCGGTCTCCGGCGAACTCTGGACGCACGTGAAGGTGAGCGCGGGCCGCGCGCTGATCGGCCTGGCCATCGGCGGCGGGCTCGGCCTGCTGCTGGGGCTGCTCACCGGCTCGTTGAAGTTCTTCGAGACCCTGCTCGATTCCAGCGTGCAGATGGTGCGCAACATTCCCGCGCTCGCGCTGATCCCGCTGGTCATCCTGTGGTTCGGTATCGACGAAGCGGCCAAGCTGTTCCTCATCGCCGTGGCGGTGTTCTTCCCGATCTACCTCAACACCTTCCACGGCATCCGCAACGTGGACCCGGGCCTGATCGAGATGGGCCGCACCTACGGCCTCACGCGCTGGGGCCTGTACACGCAGATCATCCTGCCCGGCGCGCTGTCCTCCATCCTGGTCGGCCTGCGTTTCTCACTCGGCCTGATGTGGGTGATCCTGATCGTGGCCGAGACCATCTCGGCGCAGGCCGGCATCGGCTACCTGACGATGAATGCCCGCGAATTCCTGCAGACCGACATCGTGCTCGTCGGCATCCTGCTCTACGCCGCCCTCGGCAAGCTCGCCGATGTCTTTGCCCGAGCCCTGGAAACCTATTGGCTCCGCTGGCACCCGGGCTACCAGACATGAACACCCCCCTGCGCCGCTGCGCGGCTTCCCCCCTCTCTTGCGCGCCTTCGGCGCTGGGAGGGGGGGACGGCGGCTCGGGCCGGCGGAGCCGGACCCTTGTCGCCCCTGGACCGACGTCCTCAAACGCAACCGCTTTTTTCATCCTGAGGTCTCTCATGACGCTATCCACTTTCACCCGCCGCGCCGCCCTGGGCGCCATCGGTTCCCTCGCGGCCAGTGCCGCGCTCGCGCAAGGCAACACACCGCGCACCGTGCGCCTGGGCTACCAGAAGTCGTCCACGCTGATTGCCGTGCTGCGCCTGCAGGGCACGCTGGAGCAGCGCCTGGCACCGCTCGGTGCCACGCTGAGCTGGCACGAGTTCACCAGCGGTCTGCCGCTGCTCGAAGCCCTGAACCTGGACAACCTCGACTTCAGCGCCGACGTGGCCGACACCGTGCCCGTATTCGCGCAGGCCGCTGGCGCGCAACTCACCTTCGTGGCGCAGGAAGCGCCCTCGCCCACGGCCCAGGCCATCCTGGTGCGCAGCGACTCGCCGCTCAAGAGCGTGAGCGAGCTCAAGGGCAAGCGCGTGGGCTTCGCCAAGGCCGCAGGCGCGCACTACCTGCTGCTGGCCGCGCTGGAGAAAGCCGGCCTGTCCTTCAGCGACATCGAGCCCGCCTACCTCACGCCCGCCGATGGCCGCGCCGCCTTCGAGCGTGGCGCCATCGATGCCTGGGTGGTGTGGGACCCGTTCCTCTCCGCGGCACAGAAGCAGGCCGGCGCGCGCGTGCTGGCCGATGGCACCGGCCTGGCTTCGTACCAGCGCTACTACCTCGCCAGCACCCGCTTCGCGCAGGCCCGGCCCGACGTACTCGGCGTGATCTACACCGAGCTGGAAAAGACCGGGCGCTGGGTCAAGCAGAACCCGAAGGAAGCGGCCGCGCTGCTCGCGCCCTTCTGGGGTCTGGACGCCGGCATCGTCGAACAGGCCAACGGCCGCCGCAGCTATGCGGTGCGCCCGGTCACGCCGCAGAACATCACCGAACAGCAGAAGATCGCCGACGACTTCCTGGCCGAGAAGCTGCTGCCCCGCCGCGTCAACGCGACCGACGTCGCGCTGTTCAAACCGCAGGTGTGAGCGCATGACAGAGAAGACCACCACCCCTGGCGTGCGCGTGCAGCTGCGCCACCTGAGCAAGCGCTACGGTGCGCGCGAGGTGCTGCGCGACAACCAGCTCACCATCGAACCTGGCGAGTTCGTCGCCATCGTGGGTCGCAGCGGCTGCGGCAAGAGCACGCTGCTGCGCCTCGTCGCGGGTCTGGAAGCCGTCAGTGGTGGCGAGCTCCTGCTCGACGGCAAGCACGTCGACGGCCTGCACGACGACACCCGCATCATGTTCCAGGACGCGCGCCTGCTGCCCTGGAAGCGCGTGCTCGACAACGTGGCGCTCGGCCTGCCGAAGGGTCAGCGCAAGGACGCCGAGGCCGTGCTCGGCCAGGTGGGCCTGGGCGACCGCCTGGGCGACTGGCCGGCCAAGCTCTCGGGTGGCCAGCGCCAGCGCGTCTCGCTGGCCCGCGCCCTGGTGCACCGGCCCCAGCTGCTGCTGCTCGACGAGCCGCTGGGCGCGCTGGACGCGCTCACCCGCATCGAGATGCACGAACTCATCGAGGGCCTGTGGAAGCGCCACGGCTTCACCGCCCTGCTCGTCACGCACGACGTGCAGGAAGCCGTCGCCCTGGCCGACCGCGTGATCCTGATCGAGGACGGTGCCATCGCGCTGGACGAGCGCGTGCCGCTGGCGCGCCCGCGTTCGCGCGGCGATGCGACCTTCGCCGCGATCGAGAAACGCATCCTGGACCGGGTGCTGCAGATCCCCGACAGCGCCCCGCCGTCGAACGACCCGGTCTGGCCCGCCCAACCTGCCCACGCCTTGCGCTGGGCCGTCTAGATGAACACCGCCCGCATCGCCTTTGGCACTACTCCCCACGGGGCAACGCCAGTGGCCCGGCAAAGCTGGTTCCACGGCGTTTCTTGATCAAGACATCTCTCTTCACTGCCTCTTTTCACAACCAAGGAAAACACCATGTCCATCCAAGCCATCAACGTGCGCAACCAGTTCAAGGGCAAGGTCCGCGAAATCATCAAGGGCGACGTCGTCTCCGAAGTCGACGTCGAAACGCCCTGGGGCATCGTCACCTCCGTCATCACCACCCGCTCGGTGAACGACCTCGGCCTGCAGGTCGGATCGGAGGTCGTGGCGCTCGTGAAGTCGACCGAAGTCTCCATCGCCAAGTTGTGAACACCTCCCTGCGCCTCTTCGCGGCTTCCCTCCTCTCTGACGCGCCTTCGGCGCTGGGAGGAAGGACGACACCAGCGGCCTGGCAAAGCCAGTTCCGCGGTGTCCCTGACGAACTCCCCCTCATTCTTTGCGATTCTTTGTGATCCTTCTCGACAACATCCACCAGACCTACCGCGGCCCGAAAGGCCCGGTGCACGCCCTGCGCGGCGTGAGCCTGCACATCCGTGCGGGTGAGGTCTTCGGCGTGATCGGACGCAGCGGCGCGGGCAAGAGCTCGCTGGTGCGCACCATCAACCTGCTCAACCGGCCCAGCCAGGGCACGGTGACAGTCGCCGGCCGTTCCCTCACCACGCTGAATGCCGCCGGGCTGCGCGCAGCGCGGCGCGACATCGGCATGATCTTCCAGCACTTCAACCTGCTGACCTCGCGCACGGTGTTCGACAACGTGGCGTTGCCGCTCGAACTGGCCGGCCTCTCGCGCCAGCAGATCCAGGCCCGCGTGAACCCGCTGCTCGAACTCGTGGGCCTGGGCCACCTGGCCGACCGCTACCCGGCGCAGATCAGCGGCGGTCAGAAGCAGCGCGTGGGCATTGCGCGCGCGCTCGCCAGCCAGCCCAAGGTGCTGCTGTCGGACGAAGCCACCTCCGCGCTCGACCCCGAAACCACCCGCTCCATCCTGGCGCTGCTGCAGCAGATCAACCGCGAGCTCGGCCTCACCATCGTGCTGATCACGCACCAGATGCAGGTGATCAAGCAGGTGGCGCACCGCCTCGCGGTGATGGAGGCCGGCGAGATCGTCGAACAGGGCGAAGCGCTCAAGGTGTTCAGCGACCCGCAGAACGAAACCACCCGCAGCCTGCTCGACGACGTGGTGCCGCGCGAGCTGCCGGCCAACGTGCTGGAGCGCGTGCGCACCCTGCTCGGCGCGCCGGGTCAGCCGCCCGCGAGCCTGCTGCGCCTGGTGTTCGCCGGCTCGGAATCCGACCAGCCGCTGCTCTCCGACCTGGTGCGCCGCTTCGGGCTGGACCTGAACATCGTGCACGGCCAGATCGACGAGGTGCAGGGGCACCCGTTCGGCACGCTCGCCGTGCTGGCGCGTGGCGCGCAGGAACAGCTGACCGCCGCCGTGAGCCACCTGCGGGGCGCCGGTGTGCAGGTGCAGGAGGTGGCCCATGCTTGAACAGCTGCAGAGCTGGTTCCCCCCGGCGCTCATCGATCTCTTCGTGCTCTCGTTCTGGGAGACGCTGGTGATGGTCGGCATCTCGGGCTTCGTGGGCGCGCTCATCGGCGTGCCGCTGGGTGTGCTGCTGCGCCTCACCGACCACGGCGGCGTGCTGCAGAACGCGGCGTTCAACCGCACGGTGGGCGGCATCGTGAACGCGGTGCGCTCCACGCCTTTCATCATCCTGCTGGTGGCGATCATTCCGTTCACGCGGCTGATCACCGGGTCGTCCATCGGCACCGCGGCCGCCGTGGTGCCGCTCACCATCGCCGCCGCGCCCTTCATTGCGCGGCTGGTGGAAACCTCGCTGCGCGAGGTGGACAGCGGGCTGATCGAAGCCGCGCAGGCCATGGGCGCGACCACGCCGCAGATCGTGTTCAAGGTGCTGCTGCCCGAGGCCTTCCCCGGCATCGTGGCCGGTTTCACCATCACCTTGGTCAGCCTCACCGGCTACTCGGCCATGGCCGGTGCCATCGGCGGCGGCGGCCTGGGCGACCTCGGCATCCGCTACGGCTACCAGCGCTTCCTGCCCGAGGTGATGCTGGCCGTGGTGCTGCTGCTCATCGTGTTCGTGCAGGCCGTGCAGAGCCTGGGCGACTGGCTGGTGCACCGACTGAACAAGAAATGAACACCCCCCTGCGCCGCTGCGCGGCTTCCCCCCTCTCTGGCGCGCCTTCGGCGCTGGGAGGGGGGACGGCATCTCGGGCCGGCGGAGCCGTCCCCTGATGCCTCTGGAATCTGCCACGCGCTCCGGCGCTGTGAACACTTTTATCAACCACTAGGAACCTTGAAATGATCAAACGGCAACTGCTCAAATCCACCCTGGCCATCGCCCTGGCGGCCAGCATCGTCACGCCCCTGCTCGCGCAGGACAAGCCGCTGAAGATCGGTGTCACCGCCGGCCCGCATGCACAGATCTTCGAACAGGTGAAGAAGATCGCGGAAAAAGACGGCCTGAAGATCCAGATCGTCGAGTTCAGCGACTACGTGCAGCCCAATGCCGCGCTCGCCGCCGGCGACCTGGACGCCAACAGCTACCAGCACAAGCCCTACCTGGACAACCAGATCAAGGACCGGGGCTACAAGTTCACTGCCGTTGGCTACACGGTGAACTTCCCCATCGGCATTTACAGCAAGAAGGTCAAGAGCCTGAAAGACCTGCCCGAGGGCGGCAAGGTTGGCATTCCGAACGACCCCACCAACGGTGGCCGCGTGCTGCTGGTGCTGCAGGACCAGGGCCTCATCAAGCTCAAACCCGACGCCGGCCTGCGCGCCACGCCGCTGGACGTGACCAGCAACCCCAAGAAGCTGAAGTTCGTGGAGCTCGACGCCGCCCAGCTGCCGCGTTCGCTCGACGACCTCGACGCCTCGGCCATCAACACCAACTACGCGCTCTCCGCCGGCCTGAACCCTGGCAAGGACGCTATCGCACAGGAAAGCGCCAAGAGCCCCTATGTCAACCTCATCGCCGTGCGCGAGGCCGACAAGGACAAGCCCTGGGTCGCCAAGCTGGTGAAGGCTTACCAGTCGCCCGAGATCAAGACCTTCATCCAGACCGAGTTCAAGGGCTCTGTCCTGGCTGGTTTTTGACCCACCCCTGCCGCGCTTCGCGCGACCCCCTCAAGGGGGCGACACCAGCGGCCCGGCAAAGCCGGTTCCGCGGTGTCTCTGGAACGAGAAAACGCCACCTCCATTTCTGACATGACAACCACTCGGCAGATGCACCTCGGTGCCTTCTTCTTCGGCGCGGGCCACCACCTGGCCGCCTGGCGGCACCCGGACGTGGTGCCCTCGGCGGGCGGGCAGATCGCCGCGCTCACCGAATGGACGCAGCTCGCCGAGGCCGCGAAGTTCGACGCCATCCTCTTCGCCGACAACGTCGGCCTGCCCGGCCCGCCCGACGAGGTGGTGACGAAGAACGCGCTCTGGTACCCGCTGGACCCGGTGCTCACCCTGGCCGCGCTGTCGCAGAACACCACGCACATCGGCCTGGTGGCCACCGTCTCCAGCACCTACCTGCCGCCCTACCACCTGGCCCGCAAGTACGCCACGCTCGACCAGCTGAGCGGCGGGCGCTCGGGCTGGAACCTCGTCACCTCGGGCAGCGACTTCGAAGCGCGCAGCTTCGGGCTGGACCAGCAGATCGCCCACGCCCAGCGCTACGAGCGCGCACGCGAATACGTGCAGGTGGTGAAAGGCCTGTGGGACACCTGGGAAGACGACGCCTTCATCGAGGACAAGGCGGCCAACCGCTTCTTCGACCCCGCGAAGCTGCACCGCGTGGCGCACGACGGCACGCACTACAAGGTGCACGGCGGCCTGCAGACGCGCCGTTCGCCGCAGGGCCACCCCGTGCTGGTGCAGGCCGGTTCGTCCGCCGACGGGCAGGACCTGGCCGCCGCCAGCGCCGAAGTGGTGTTCACCGCGCAGCAGAGCGCCGAGGAAGCGCGCAAGTTCTACAACAGCCTCAAGGGCCAGCTGGCGGCGTACGGCCGCTCGCACGACGCGCTGAAGATCCTGCCTGGCATCTCGCCCTTCGTGGGCCGCACCCAGCAGGAAGCGCAGGACAAGTTCGAGCAGCTCCAGTCGCTCATCGACCCGGTGCTCGGCGTCGGCCTGCTCTCCACCTTCCTTGGCAATGTGGATCTGTCCCGCTACCCGGTGGATGGCCCGTTCCCTCAGGACCTGCCCGTGACGGAAGGCTGGCAGAGTCGGCAGGAGCTGTTCGCCGGCCTTGCGCGCCGCGAAGGCCTGACGATCCGCCAGCTGTACGAACGCGTGGCCGGCGCCCGTGGCCACTGGACGGTGGTGGGCACGCCCGAGTCCATCGCCGACCAGCTCGAACACTGGTTCACCACCGGCGCCGCCGATGGTTTCAACGTGCTCGCGCCCACGCTGCCACACGGCCTGAAGGACTTCACGCAACTGGTGGTACCCGAACTGCAACGGCGCGGCCTGTTCCGCACCGAATACACCGGTCGCACGCTGCGCGAGCACCTGGGCCTGCCGCGCCCCGCGCACCCGGCCACCGCTTCACACCCCGCACGCGAAACCGTGCCCGCCTGACCCTTCTCATCAAGGAGCTTTTCCCCATGTCGAACGACCCGCAGAAAGACTGGCAATTCGAAACCCGTTCGGTGCACGCCGGCTACCGGCCTGACCCCACCACCAAGGCGGTGGCGGTGCCGATCTACCAGACCGCCGCCTACGCGTTCGACAACGCACAGCACGGCGCCGACCTGTTCGACCTGAAGGTGCCGGGCAACATCTACACGCGCATCATGAACCCGACGCAGGACGTGCTGGAGCAGCGCATTGCGTCGCTCGAAGGCGGCATTGCCGCGCTGGCGCTGGCCTCGGGGCAGGCTGCGGTGACGTACGCGATCCAGACCATCACCGAAGCCGGCGACAACATCGTCTCCAGCACCGCGCTGTACGGCGGCACCTACAACCTGTTCGCGCACACGCTGCCGCAGTTCGGCATCACCACCCGCTTCGCGGACCACCGCGATCCGGCCAGCTTCGAGCCGCTGATCGATGCGCGCACCAAAGCCATCTTCGTCGAGTCCATCGGCAACCCGCAGGGCAACATCACCGACATCGCGGCCATCGCCGCCATCGCGCACAAACACGGCGTGCCGCTGATCGTGGACAACACCGTGGCCACGCCCTGGCTGCTGCGCCCGATCGAACACGGTGCCGACATCGTGGTGCAGTCGCTCACCAAGTACCTGGGGGGCCACGGCACCAGCATCGGCGGCGCCATCATCGACAGCGGCAAATTCCCCTGGGCCGAGCACAAGGCCCGCTTCAAGCGACTGAACGAGCCCGACCCGAGCTACCACGGCGTGGTCTACACCGAGGCGCTGGGCCCGGCCGCCTACATCGGCCGCGCGCGCGTGGTGCCGCTGCGCAACACGGGTGCGGCCATCTCGCCGTTCAACGCCTTCCTCATCCTGCAAGGCATCGAGACGCTCTCGCTGCGGCTGGACCGCATCAACGCCAACACGCTGCGCGTGGCAAAGCACCTGGAAAAGCACGCCAGGGTGGCATGGGTGAACTACGCCGGCCTGCCCGGCCACCCTGACCACGCGCTCGCCCTGAAGTACCTCGGCGGCCACGCCTCGGGCCTGCTCACCTTCGGCGTGAAGGCCGCCCCCGGTGAAAGCCGCGCGGCCGGTGCGCGCTTCCTCGACGCGCTGCAGCTCTTCACCCGCCTCGTGAACATTGGCGATGCGAAATCGCTCGCCACGCACCCGGCCTCCACCACGCACCGCCAGCTCTCGCCTGAGGAGCTGCAGAAGTCGGGCGTGCCGGAAGACGCGGTGCGCCTGTCCATCGGCATCGAGCACATCGATGACCTGCTGGCGGATCTCGACCAGGCGCTTGCCGCTGTCTGACCTCTTTTTCAACAACAGGAGACCCCACGATGAAACGAACCCTCGGCCTGGTGGCCGCCACGCTCGCACTGCTGTGCGGCTCTGTGCAGGCCCAGACCGCGCCCGATGTGCAGACCCGCGCCTGGGCCGCTTCCTGCGCCGCGTGCCACGGCACCGGTGGCAAGAGCAACAGCGCCATTCCCTCCATCAACGGCCAGGACAAACAGGTGCTGCTGACCAAGCTGCTCGCCTACAAGCGCGACCAGTTGCCCGCCACCGTGATGCACCAGCACGCCAAGGGTTACACCGACGCCGAGCTCGACCGCCTGGCCGACCACTTCTCCCACCAACCGAAATAACAACGAGGAGCACCACCCCATGACCATCCAACTCAACCGCCGGCACCTGCTGGCCGCCGCCGGCGGCGCCGCAGCCGCACTCGCCCTGCCCGGCTGCGCCTCCGTGTCCAGCGCGCCCAAGGCGCGCGTCGTTGTCATCGGTGGCGGCTTCGGCGGCGCCACCGCCGCCAAGTACATCCGCCTGTGGGCCCCCGAGATCGAAGTGGTGCTGGTGGAACGCGAAGCCGCTTTCGTCTCCTGCCCGCTCAGCAACCTCGTGCTCGGCGGCTCCGAGAAGATCGAGAACATCACCACCGGCTACGACGCGCTGCAGAAGAAGCACGGTGTGCGCGTGGTGCGCGACGAGGCCATCGCCATCGACGCCGCGAAGAAGGAGGTGCGCCTGGCGCGCGGCGACACGCTGAAGTACGACCGCCTCATCGTTTCGCCCGGTGTCGACTTCCAGTACGACCAGGTGCCCGGCCTGCAGACGGCCGATGCCCAGGCCCGCGTGCTGCACGCCTGGAAGGCCGGCCCGCAGACCGTGGCCCTGCGCAAGCAGCTCGAAGCCCTGCCCGATGGCGGCGTGTACGCGCTGCACATCCCCAAGGCACCCTACCGTTGCCCGCCCGGCCCGTACGAACGCGCCGCGCAGGTGGCCTTCTATTTCAAGAACCACAAGCCGCGCAGCAAGGTGCTGGTGCTCGACGCCAACCCGGACATCACCTCCAAGAAGGCCCTCTTCCTGAAGGCCTGGAACGAGCTGTACCCCGGCATCGTGGAATACAAGCCCAACAGCGAAGTGGTGCGCGTGGACGCGGCGAACCACACGATCGAACTGCAGTTCGAGACCGTGCGCGCGGGCGTGCTCAACGTGGTGCCGCCACAGCAGGCAGGCCGCATCGCACAGACCGCCGGGCTCATCACCGCCAACAACAAGTGGTGCGGGGTGAACTTCCAGACCTTCGAGTCCACCGTGGCCCCGGGCATCCATGTGCTGGGCGATGCGACGCTCTCCGCACCCGGCATGCCCAAGTCCGGCTTCATGGCCAACAACCACGCCAAGGTGGCGGCCGACGCGGTGATCGCGCTCATCCAGGGCCGCCCGGTGAACCCCGACCCCATCATCGCCAACACCTGCTACAGCTTCGTGAGCGATACCGACGTGGTGCACGTCGCGTCCGTGCACAAGTGGAACGCCGAGCAGAAAACGCTGGTGGCCGTGCAGGGTGCGGGCGGGCTCACGCCCACCGCCAACGCGCTGGAAGGCCAGTACGCGAAATCGTGGGCAAAGAACATCTGGGCTGACGCATTGTTATGAAACACACCCGCCGCGCCTTGCGCGCGCCCCTCGAGGGGCAGGCTCTGCGGCCCGGCAAAGCCGGTTCCGCGATGCCCCTGGCCTGCGTCACCTCGCGCGGCGGGCGGATTGAACAGAAAGTCGAATCATGAACTTCCAGCAACTCCGATCGGTGCGTGAGACGGCGCGCAACGGCTTCAACCTCACCGAGGTCGCCGCCATGCTCTACACCTCGCAGCCCGGCGTGAGCCGGCAGATCCGCGAGCTGGAGGAAGAACTGGGCGTCACCATCTTCGCTCGCGCCGGCAAGCGCCTCACCGGCCTCACCGCGCCGGGGCAGACGCTGCTGCCCATCGTCGAGCGCCTGCTGCAGGAGGCCGACAACCTCAAGCAGGCCGGCAAGGACTTCGTTTCGCGCCTCGAGGGTGGCCTGTCCATCGCAGCCACGCACTCGCAGGCCCGCTACGCGCTGCCCCACGCCGTGCGCGACTTCCGCGCGCTGTTCCCGCAGGTCACGCTCAACCTGCACCAGGGCTCGCCCAAGCAGGTGGCCGAGATGCTGATCGCCGGCGAGGCCGACATCGGCATCGCCACCGAAGCACTGGCCACCTACCCGCAGCTCGTCACGCTGCCCTGCTACCGCTGGACGCACAGCATCGTGGTGCCGCACGGCCACGCGTTGCTGCGCGAGGAAGGCCCGCTCACGCTCGCGCAGCTGGCCGAGCACCCCATCATCACCTACGACCAGGGCTACACCGGCCGCTCGCACATCGACGACGCGTTCGCCAAACAGGGTGTGCAGCCCAATGTCGTCATCACGGCGATGGACGCCGACGTGATCAAGACCTACGTGGAGCTCGGCATGGGCGTGGGCATCGTCGCCAGCATCGCCGTGGACCCCGAGCGCGACCGCCTCCTGCACGCGCTCGACGCCCGGCACCTGTTCGAGATCAACGTCACGCGGCTGGCGGTGCGGCGCGGCACCTGGCTGCGCGGCTATGCGTACAGCTTCATCGAGAACTTCGCACCGGGCTTGAACCGCCAGGTGGTGGAGGAGGCGCTGAACGACGAGATCGTGACGGTGTGATTCGGTCACCCGCCCGCCTGCCCCTCAGCGCGACATCTTCTCCGCCTTCCACACCTCCGCAAACGCCTCGCAGAACGCCGCCTGGATCAGCGATGGCGGGCTGTAGCGGTTGCGCAGCACGGCCACGGGCAGGCGCTCCTGGGTCTGGAAGGGCTTCACGGTGAGGCGGCTGAAGGTGGCGCCCGCGACAGCCAGGCGGTCCACCACTGCCACACCGCCACCGGCCTGCGCCTGCCAGCAGGCCGATGTGGCGGAGCGCACGAGGGTGTGGATGTTCAGGCTGGTGTTCGCCCGGCCGTAGGCGCGACGCAGCGCCTGGCCATACGGCGTGTCGGCCGGCGAGCTGATCACGCGCTCCCCCACCAGATCCGTGGGTGTCACCGTCCGCTTGCTGGCGAGTCGATGGTCCGGTGGCACGACGCAGGCAAAACCGCATTCGTAGTCGGCCACCGGCATCAGGTTGGGATGCTCGTTGGGCAGCAATGCGACGCCCACATCCGCCGAGCGGTCGAGCAAGGCATCCACCAGAATGGGGGCCACCAGGATTTCCATGCGCGTCTGCAGGCCGGGAAATCGTGTGGACAACAGGGCCAGCGCTCTCGGCACGAGGTAAGGCGCCAGACTGGCCGAAACGGCGACCGTCAATGTGCCGCTGCGTGGCGAGGCCAGCGCTCGGGTGGTGTCTCGCACCCGTTCAACGCCGCGCCACAGCGCATCGATCTCGATGTGCAGGGCCTGTGCCTCGGCGGTCGGCACAAGCCGGCCCTTGACCCGCACGAACAGGGCGAACTTCAGCGAGCGCTGTGCCTGCGCCAGCATCTTGCTCACCGCGGGTTGCGAGATGTGCAGCAACTCGGCGGCACCCACCACGCCGCCCGTGAGCATGACGGCACGAAACACTTCCATCTGGCGCAGGTTCATGGCAGGAACATAACCGAAAGTTAAGTCCTATCCAACTCTTTTCATTTGACGCTGCGTGACGGCAAAAGCACCATCGACTCAAGAGGCCACCACGGCCCAACCCTGGAGACATCGCCATGCAGAAAGCCTTTTCCCTCACCCGGCGCCACACCGTCATGGGCGCGCTGGCCAGCCTTGCATTGCCCGCCTGGGCCCAGGGCGGCAAATACCCCAGCCGCAATGTGCGCATCGTTCTGCCGCAGCCACCGGGCGGTGCCGCCGACCGGCTCGCACGCCTCATCGGCGAGCGGCTGGAGGCGCACTGGAAGCAGAGCGTGATCATCGAAAACAAGCCAGGCGGCGGCGTGGTCATCGGCACGCAGACCGTGGCCCGTTCCGCACCCGATGGCTACACCATCGGTCTGCTCGGCAGTTCGTTGAGCATCAACGCCGTGCAGCGCAAAGACCTGCCCTACAGAATCGAGGATCTGACGCCCATCGCACGGGCGGGCTACTACACCGTGGCCCTGGTCGCCTCGTCGAAATTCCCCGCCAACGACATCAAGTCGCTCATCGAGTACGCGAAGTCGCAGCCCGCGGACAGCATCTCGTTCGGCTCCAACGGCATCGGCACGTCGGCGCATGTGGCGGGCGAGATGCTCAACCACATGGGCGGCATCCAGCTGCAGCATGTGCCATACAACGGCGCCGCCAAGATGTACACCGACATCGCTGGCGGTGTGCTGCCCATGGGTTTCTCCGTGGTGAGCTCGGCGGAGAGTTTCATCAGCTCAGGACAGATGAAAGTGCTCGGCGTCACGAGCCTGCAGCGCAGCCCGATGTACCCACAGTGGCCCACCATCGCCGACACCCTGCCCGGCTTCGAAGCCATCAACTGGGCCGGTTTCTGCGGGCCGGCTGGCATGCCGCGGGAGATCACGCAGCAGATTGGCCAGGATCTCATCGCCGTGCTGAAGATGCCCGACATGGCCAAGTCGCTGCAAGCCTCGGGCTTCGAGCTCGCCCCACAGGGCCCTGCCGAGTTCGGCGAATTCATCCAGAGCGAAATCAAGCGCTTCGCACAAGTCACCAAACCCCTGCCTGGACAGAAGTGAGCCATTTCGTGAGTGCCACCTACCAACTCTCCCGCACCATTCCCTCCGACGAACCCTACGACCTCGTCGTTGCGGGCGGCGGCCCGGCCGGCACCGCGGCAGCCGTCTGCGCGGCCCGCCTGGGCCTGAAAGTCCTGCTGGCCGAAGCCACCGGGTGTCTGGGTGGCATGGGCACCAGCGGACTGGTGGCGTCGTTCGGCCCGGTCTCCGACGGTGAACGCATGCTGGTGGGCGGCTTCATGAAAGAGTTGCTCGACACCATGTGGGCGCAGGACGCCTTTGCACCGCAGGTGACGCAGGAGTACCTGAACCGCCAGTTGAACCGCTGGGTGCCGTTCAAACCCGAACACCTCAAGCGCATCCTGGACGATTTCACGGTGCAGGCGGGGGTCGAGGTCCGCTTCTTCACGCGCGTGGTGGAAGCCGATGTCGATGGCCGCCGGCTCAACGGTGTGGTGGTCAGCAACGTGGAAGGGCTGCGCTACGTGCCCGCGAGGGCCTTCGTGGACGCCACCGGAGACGCGGCGCTCGCCACCCTGGCGGGCGCGGAATGCAAGGTCGTTCTGCGCGACACCGAAACCGTGGCACCGAGCACGCTGTGCTCCATCCTGGCCGGCATGAACTGGAACGACCCGGCCTACGACGGCAACGGGCTGGACACCATCAAGGCGCGCGTGCGCAGCGAATGGGTGCCCAAGGCCATCGACGACGGCTTCTTCACGCAGGAGGACCGCTTCTTCCCCGGCATGAACCGCATCGGTCCGCAGGGCGCCACGCTCAATGCGGGCCACGTCTTCAACCTGAATCCGCTGTCGGTCAGAAGCCTGTCGGACGGCATGGTGCTGGGCCGCAAACTCGCGGTCGAGTACACCGAGTTCTACCGCCAGTACGTGCCCGGCTGCGAGCAGGTGGAGCTGCTGGGCACCGCGCCGTCGATGGGGGTTCGCGACTCGCGCCGCATCGTGGGCGAGTTCGAACTGGGCATCGACGACTTCCTGGCGCGCCGGCAGTTCGCCGACCAGGTCGCGGTCTACAACCGGCCGACCGATGTGCACCCCAGCGACACCAGCAAGAAGGAGTACGAGCGCTTCCTCAAGGACTTCCACGGCAAGGACAACCTGGGGCATGGGGAGTGCGTGGGCATCCCCTACAGCATCCTGGTGCCCCGTGGCTGGGAAAACCTCTGGGTGGCCGGCCGTTGCCATTCGAGCGAGACCAAGGTGCATGGCTCCATCCGCGCCCAGTCGGCCGCATACATGATGGGCCAGGCCGTGGGCACCGCGGCCGCCCAGTCCATCCGCACCGGACAACCCGCGAACGACCTCGACACCCGGGACCTCGTGCAGACCTTGCGCCAGGCCGGCGCCTTCCTGCCCCAGAAAGAGCTCGCGCGCGACATGACCCGCGTCTGAGGCTTCGAGAGATTCCATGTTCACCACCAACTCACACCCGACCGGCCGCCACTTCCTGCAGATTCCCGGCCCGAGCCCCGTGCCCGACCGCGTGCTGCGGGCCATGAGCCTGCCCACCATCGACCACCGGGGCCCCGAGTTCGGCGCGCTCGGTCGCCAGGTGCTGCTGGGCATGCGCGAGATTTTTCAGACGAAGCAGCCGGTGGTCATCTACCCGGCATCGGGCACCGGTGCATGGGAAGCCGCGCTGGTGAACACGCTCAGCCCGGGCGATGACGTGCTGATGTACGAGACCGGGCACTTCGCTTCGCTCTGGGCCCAATTGGCCAGGCGGCTGGGCCTCAAGCCGGAAGTGCTCACGCTGCAGGTGGACGATCCGGTGCTGCCCAACGCACCCGGCTGGCGGCGCGGCGTCCAGGCCGATCTCATCGAGGAACGCCTGCGCGAGGACGGTGCGCACCGCATCAAGGCGGTCTGCGTCGTGCACAACGAAACGTCCACCGGCGTGACGTCGGACATCGCCGCCGTCCGCCGCGCCATCGATGCCGCAGGGCATCCGGCCTTGCTGCTGGTGGACAGCATCTCCGGCCTCGCCAGCGCCGACTACCGCCACGACGAGTGGGGCGTCGACGTCACGGTGAGCGGATCGCAGAAGGGCTTGATGCTGCCGCCCGGCATGAGCTTCAACGCCCTCTCCCCTCGTGCACTGGAGGCCTCGAAGACGGCCAGGCTGCCGCGCTCCTTCTGGGCGTGGGACGAGATCGTGGAGATGAACAAGACCGGGTACTGGCCCTACACCCCCAACACCAACCTGCTCTACGGCCTGTCCGAGTCGCTGGACATGCTGCTGGGCGAAGGCCTGCCGCAGGTCTTCGCACGCCACCAGCGCTGGGCAGCGGGCGTGCGCGCGGCGGTGGAGGCCTGGGGCCTGCCCATCCAGTGCGCGGACCCGGCGGTGTACTCACCCATCCTCACCGGCGTCATCACCCCCGAGGGTGTGGACGCCGACGAGGTGCGCCGGCTGATCCACGAACGGTTCGACCTGTCGCTGGGCACGGGCCTCGGAAAACTCAAGGGGCGCATGTTCCGCATGGGCCACCTGGGCGACAGCAACGACCTCACGCTGGTGGCGATGGTGGCGGGTGTGGAGATGGGCTTGAAGCTGGCGGGTGTTCCGCTTGCGGACAGCGGCGTGCGGGCGATCATGGCGCACTTCGAGCGGGGCTAGGACAACCACTCCCGCACCACCTCTTCCGTGTGCGCCCCGAGCGCAGGCGGCCCCAGCGCGTACGACACCGGCGTGGCCGACAGGCGCAGCGGGCTGGCCACGGTGCTCAGCTCACCGGCCGGCCCGGGCATGGGCACACGCAGGCTGCGCGCCACCACGTGGGGGTCGGCGAACACCTGGGCGATGTCGTTGATCGGCCCGCAGGGCACGCCCGCCTTTTCCAGCGCGTCGATCCATTGCGCGGTGGTGCGCTTCACCGTCTCGCCCCTGAGCAGCGCGACCAGCGCCTCCCGGTGCTCCACGCGCGCCGCGTTGGTGCGAAAGCGCGCGTCGGCGGCCCATTCGGCGTGGCCGGCCACTGTGCACAGGCGCTCGAACTGGCCGTCGTTGCCGACCGTGAGGATCATGTGCCCGTCGGCGGTCGGGAAGTCCTGGTAGGGAACGATGTTGGGGTGCGCATTGCCCATGCGCTGCGGCACGAGGCCGCCCACCAGGTGGTTGGCGGCCTGGTTGGCGAGGGCGGCCACCTGCACGTCGAGCAGGGCCACGTCGATGTGCTGGCCCTCGCCGGTGCGGTGGCGGTGTTGCAGGGCGGCCAGGATGGCGTTCGAGGCGTAGAGCCCGGTCATCACATCGACCAGCGCCACGCCCACCTTCATCGGTCCGCCCCCGGGTTCGGTGTCGGCCTGGCCGGTCACGCTCATCAGGCCGCCCATGCCCTGGACGAGGAAGTCGTAGCCGGGCCGCTGGGCGTAGGGCCCGGTCTGGCCAAAGCCGGTGATGGAGCAGTAGATGAGCCCGGGGTTGACCTGGCTCAGGCTCGCGTAGTCCAGCCCGTACTGCGTGAGCCCGCCGACCTTGAAGTTCTCGACCAGCACATCGGTCTGCGCGGCGAGCCGGCGGATGAGCGCCTGCCCGTCTTCGGACGACAGGTCGATGGCGACCGAGCGCTTGTTGCGGTTCGCGCAGGTGAAGTAGGCGGACATGTCATGCGCCGGGTGGTCGGCACCACCCACCCAGGGCGGCCCCCACGCGCGCGTGTCGTCACCGGTGCCCGGGCGTTCGACCTTGACCACATCGGCCCCGAGATCGCCCAGCATCTGCGTGGCCCAGGGACCCGCGAGCACGCGCGAGAGATCGAGCACCTTCACGCCGTGAAGGGCCCCCGGCTTCGGCGAGCTCATTCGGCGCGGATGCCGTTGCGCAGCGTGCCGATGGCGTCCACCTCCACCTCGCACACGTCGCCCGGCTTCATGAAGACGGGTGGCGTGCGCTTGCTGCCGACACCGCCCGGCGTGCCGGTGACGATCACGTCGCCGGCCTCGAGTGGCACGAAGGTGGAGATGTAGGCGATCAGGCGCGGAATGCTGTGCACCATCATGTCGGTGGTGGCGCGCTGCAGTTCCTGCCCGTTCAGGCGGGTGACGAGCGTCATGGTCTGGTCGGGCGCGATCTCGTCGGCGCTCACCATCCAGGGGCCGAACGCGCCGGTCTTCCAGAAGTTCTTGCCGGGGCCCCATTGCGAGGTGTGGAACTGCCAGTCGCGCACGCTGCCGTCGTTGTAGCAGCTGTAGCCCGCGATGTGCGGCCAGGCATCGGCTTCGGCGATGTGGCGGCCGCCCTGGCCGATGACGATGGCGATCTCGCCTTCGTAGTCCAGCTGTTCGGAGACGCGGGGATGCACGATGTCGTCGCCACTCGCCACCTGCGAACTCGCCACGCGCAGGAAGATGACGGGTTTCTCCGTCACGGTCTTGCCGGTCTCGCGGATGTGTTCACCGTAGTTCAGGCCGACGCAGAGGATCTTGCCCGGGTTGGGGATGACGGGGAGCAGCGTCACCTCGCTCAAGGGCAGCGCGACCTGCGCCTGCGCGATCCGGGTGGAGGCGTCCGCGAAGAGGTCGGCCGCGATGAACGCTTTCAGGTCTGGTGCACGCGCGCCGTAGAGCCGCCCGAGGTCGACCACCCCGTCGCCCACGATGGCGCCGTAGCTGTCCTGGCCGGTGTGTTGGTAACTGACGAGTTTCATGGCTGTCTTGCGTCGCGGCCTCTCACTCCGGTGTGATCTTCGCGGTGCGCACGATCTCGGCGTAGCGCTTTTCCTCGGACTGCACGAAGGCGGCGAACTCCGCCTGCGGCCGGCCCGAGGGTTCGTAGCCGCCCTGGATGAGGAAGTTGCGCACCTCCGGCACGGTGATCGCCTTGCGGAACTCGGTGTTCAGCCGCGCCACGATGGGCGCCGGCGTGCCGGCCGGGGCGAACACCGCGTGCCAGCCGCTGTCGAACGTGAAGCCTTGCAGGGACTCGGCAACTGTCGGCACGTTCGGCAGTTCGGACCAGCGCTTGGTGCTGGAGAAGCCAATGGCCTTGAGCTTGCCGCTCTTGACCTGGGCGACCGCCGTGGTCGGCGGGATGAACATGGCCTGCACCTCGCCCGACATCACGGCCGTGAGTGCCGGTGCCGCGCCCTTGTAGGGCACATGGGTCATCTCGATGCCGGCGCGGCTGGCAAACGTCTCCGCAGCCAGGTGCAGCGTGTTGCCGATGCCGGGCGACGAGAAGCTGACCGGGCGGTTGCGCTTGGCGTAGTCGAGGAAGGCAGGGATCGTGTCCACGCCCAGCGCGGGGTTGACCACCAGCAGGTAGCCGTCGCCCATCGCCACATCGGTGATCGGCAGGATCTCGCGGGCGAGGTCGTAGGGCACCTTCTTGTACACGCTGGGGTTGATCACGATGGATGGCGTGGTCAGCAGCAGCGTGTAGCCGTCTGGCGCGGCCTTGGCCACGGCCTGTGCGGCGATCATGCCGTTGGCGCCCGCGCGGTTCTCGATCACGAGGGACTGGCCGATCGAGCGCGACACCTGTTCGGCGATCGTGCGGGCGATGGAATCTGGCGTGCCGCCTGCGGCAAAACCCACCAGCAGCTTGATGGGGCGCTGCGGATAGGTGTCCTGCGCGAAGCCCATGCCAGGCAGCAGCGCGGCGCCTGCGGCGAGCGCCAGGAAAGAACGCCGGTTCGGCGGGGCCTCGAAAGGAATGTGCTGGGATGTCATGCGTGTTGTCTCGCTCTGGGTTGGTGGATGGCTCGAAAAAATCTTAGAGCGCCAGCCCGCTGCCTACAATCCGGGTCATGCACGAAAGTCCACAACATGGACGTTAAGTCCAAGACGCCCACCCAGGGGGCACAAAGCCTGCGGCGCGCCCTGGCGGTGTTGCGCCTGGTCGCCGAGACCCAGGAGCACGGCATCCGTCTGGTCGACCTGGTGGCCGGCACCGGCCTCAACCGCCCCACCGTGCACCGCCTGCTGCAGGTGCTGCGCGAGGAAGGCGTGATCGAGCAGGACGAGGAAACGCGCCGCTACCGGGTGGGTGCCGAACTCGCGCTGCTGGGCATGGCGCGCGGCAACCGCTTTCCCATCCGCGGCATCGCCGAGCCCTTTCTTCACGACCTGGCGGCGAAGGTCGGCGACACGGTGTTCCTCACCATCCGCCAGGGCGCCGACAGCATCGCCATCGACCGGGTCACCGGCCGGTACCCGATCCAGGTGCTGGCCACGGAAACCGGCGTGCGCCGCCCGCTGGGCGTGGGCGTGGCCGGTGTGGTCATGCTCGCCTGCATGCCAGCGGACGAGGCCACGGCGCTCATCAGCGGCAACGCCCGCCGGCTGGCCCGCCTCGGCATGACGGCCACCGGCCTGCAGGCGCGGGTGGCCGAAGCGCACAAGCTCGGCTATGCCTGGGCGCCGAGTGGGGTGGTGCCCAACACCAGCGCCGTGTCCGTTCCCGTGCTCGACGAGCACGGCGAGGCGCTGGCGGCGGTCACCGTCGCGGCGATGGCAGACCGGCTGTCCGACCACCGGCTGACCGAGGTCGTCGCGGCGCTGCAGGACACCGTGCGCCGCATCGCGCGCCGTCGAAGGGAACTGGCGGCGCGCCGCACGCGTTGACGTCCACGATATGGACGTTTGCGGAAGTTGGCGATTGCCTGCCTGGCAGGACGGGGGCTAGAGTCCCGTTCTCCTGACCAGCGCACCCCACCTTCACAATGAAAGCCATCCAGATCCACCACACGGGGGGACCCGAGGTGTTGCGCCATGTCGATCTGCCCGACCCACAGCCCGGGCCCGGTGAGGCCGTCGTCCGGGCCGAGGTCATCGGCGTCGGCAAACCGGACGTGATGATCCGCACCGGCGTCTACCCGTGGATGCCGCCGCTGCCGGCGGTCCTCGGCAACGAGATGGTGGGCACCGTGGAATCGCTCGGGCCCGGTGCCAGCGGCGTTCAGACCGGCCAGCGGGTGCTGATCAGCGCGCGCGAACTGCCCACGCGGGGTGGCTGCTATGCGGAACGAATCCGTGTGCCGGCCGACGCCCTCTTCCTGCTGCCGCCGTCGGTGGACGCCTTCGCCGCCGCGAGCCTGGGCAACTACCAGCTTGCGCAGGGCATGCTGTTCGACTCCGGCTCTCCGGCACCGCGGTCGATCGTGGTGCAGGCCGCGGCCGGGGGAGTCGGCATCGCGCTGGTGCAGACCGCCGCCGCGCACGGCATCCAGGTGATCGCGGTGGCGGGTTCGGAAGCCAAGTGCGCCTACGCCCGCGAGGCGGGCGCGCACCACACCCACCTGCGCGGCAGCGGCGACCTGAGGCAGGCCGTGCTGGCCGCCACCGAAGGGCGCGGTGTCGACATGGTGTTCGACCACGTCGGCGGCCCTGGCCTTCTGCCGCAGCTCGACCTGCTCGCGCCGCGCGGCACCCTGCTTTCGTACAACGTGCTGCAGGGCCTGCCGGAAGAGAACGTCGTCGCGGCGCTGCGCCAGCGGCTCGACCGCAGCCTGGCCATCCGCTGCTACTCGGTGCACGTGCTGGACCGCGAGCCCGTGCGCCGGCGCGAGCTGATGAACAACGCGATCGGGATGCTGGCGCAAGGCCGCATCCAACCACCGGCACCCCGCCGATTCCCACTGAAGGATGCGCAGGAGGCGCACCGCCTGCTCGCCGCGCCAGACGCCCTCGGAAAGATCGTGTTGGTGCCCTGACCCCTCAACCAGAAGGACTTTGAAAATGATGATTGCCGATTCCCAAGTGCACCTCTGGGGCGACGAGACGCCCGACCGCCCCTGGATTCCGGGTGGCCAGGAGCGCCTGCGCCACATGGGGCACCTCACCTCGCTCGGGCCCGACTTCCTCATCGGCCAGATGGACGAAGCGGGCATTGACCGCGCGGTGATCGTGCCGCCCACCTGGGACCGCGACCGCATCGACGTGGCCCTGCAGGCCTGGCGCCGCGCGCCAGACCGCTTCCGGATCATGACGCGCATTCCCCTGGACGATCCCGAGGCCGCCAAGAAGATGCTGCAGTCGCTGCGCGACGAGCCCGCGGTGGCCGGTGTGCGGCTGACCTTCAGCTTCGAGGTCGAGCGCGACTGGATCCACGACGGCACGGCCGACTGGTTCTGGCCCTACGCCGAGGAGCACGACATTCCCGTGATGATGCTGGTGCCGCGCCACAAGGACAAGGTGGCAAGGGTCGCCGAGAAGCACCCCGGCCTGCGGATCGCCATCGACCACATGGGCATCCTGGGCAACACGACCGACGACAAGATCGCCCCCTTCATCGCGGACACCGTCCAGCTCGCGCGCTACCCGAACATCGCGGTGAAGATCTCGAACATCCCGAGCTTCTCCACCGCGAAGTACCCCTTCACCAACGTCATGCCGTATGTGAAGCAACTGGTGGAGGCCTTCGGCGCGCAGCGCTGCTTCTGGGGCACCGACCTGTCGCGCCAGCTGGGCAAGTACGGGGTCGGCTACAAGGAAGGTGTCGAGCTCGTGACCGAGCACATGCCCTTCCTCTCCGATCGCGAAAAAGCCCTGGTGCTCGGCGAGGCGCTGTGCACCTGGCTGCGCTGGGACGGCCGCTGAGCAGGAGGCCGCATGAATCTCGGAATCGCGGGCCGGCACGCCCTCATCTGCGCATCGTCCAAAGGCCTGGGCCTGGCCTGCGCCACCGCCCTGGCGCAGGAAGGCTGCGAGGTGACGATCAACGGGCGCGACGCGCAGGCACTGGAGAGCGCCGCGCAGCAACTGCGCAAACTCACCGGCGCCAGGGTCACGGCCATCCAGGCCGACCTGAACACCGTGCAAGGCCGCGAACAGATCATCGCCGCCTGCCCTGCGCCCGACATCCTGGTCAACAACAACGCCGGTCCCCCACCTGGCGACTGGGCCAGTTTCACGCGTGAAGACTGGCTTGGCGCAGTGGAGTCGAACATGCTCGCGCCGATCGCGCTGATCCAGGCCTATGTGCCCGGCATGCGCGCGCGCAGGTTCGGGCGCGTGGTGAACATCACCTCGGCCATGGTGAAGGCGCCGCTGGTGCACATGTCGCTTTCGACCACGGCGCGCGCCGGGCTCACGGCCTTCTGCAAAGCCGTGTCGCGCGACGTGGCGGCGGACAACGTGACCATCAACAACCTGCTGCCGGAGCGGATCGACACGGGCCGGCAGCAGTTCATGATCGAGCGCCGCGCCAGGCTCGATGGCGTGTCGCTCGAACAGGCCCGGCACACCATCACCCAGACCATCGCCGCCAGACGCTTCGGCACACCGGAAGAATTCGCCGCCACCTGCGCCTACCTCTGCAGCGATCTGGCCGGCTTCATCTCGGGCCAGAACGTGCAGGTGGACGGGGGCACGTACGCCGGCTTGATGTAGGCGAGCATCCAGGTCGTGCCCCATGGCTATACTCCGGCGGCCAAGCCCGCGAAGGGCCTGACCGGGCTGGTTCTCCTGCTGGAATTCCTGTAGCGAAAGATCGGGAACACCTGGGCGGCCCCACCCGTTCGAACCACGCCCCTCACGAGGGGGCGGTGGTGGTTGCAGAGAGCACCAGGGAGCAACAGACATGAGCACGAAACTCAGCCCGTCCGGGTCGGTATTCACCCGTGAGCGCCGCACGCAGTTCGCGTCCCGCGTTGTCACCGTTTCCGCGAAGGCCGCCAACCAGGCGCAGCAGCTCGCCCAATCCTTGCAAAAGCTCACCGCGCTGGTGGAAGAGCTGTCCACGCGGGCGGCCACCGACCCGGGCGGACGCGGGCCGGTGGCCGCCAGGGTGCGCCTGTTTCCCGAACGTAGCCTGGCCATGGGCCGCCACCTGGAGAGCCAGCTCCGGGGCCTGCAACAGACGATCGAAACGCTGCAGAGCCTGGCGCGGAGCGAAACCAGCAAGTGACGGTGCGGATGGCGCGGGGCCGGCGAAGGCCTTGGGGGTGGAGAAATGGCGAACAAGCCCCTCCTACAATCCGGCCAGCGCAGTCCCCCGACGACAACCCGTGCCTGAACGTGCCCCACACCGGTGACCCCCTTGCAAGACAGACGACATTCCGGCTGATCGCCGTGATGTTCATGTGCCTGCTGGTGCTGGCCGGGGTTTCGCTGGGCGGCCCGGCCGCACATCCGGGGCAGAGCGCACCCGATACGTACCTCTTCGACCACGGCTCGCCGTTGCCCCATGCCGTGATGACGGCGCCCGCACGCCCGGCGATCGCTGCCGCACGCCCCGCTGCGACAAAGGCCAGCCTGTCCAAGCGCTCGGGCGACGCACTCCCTCCGGAAGAGCACACCTGCGTTGTGCCCGGCGTGTCCGGCGGACCTGCCCCCGACGCGCACGCTTCGACGTTCACCGGGCCCGCACCCCGCGGCTACCTGGCCCGCGCCCCGCCTGCCCGGGCGTGACGCCTGGCGCATTCCTCCGAAGCGCCCCCTCTGAAGACACCGCTGTCGCGATGTGCCGCCGCGCCGATGGCGCCGCGCCGCTTCGCCGCGCGTGTCCATCGCCTCTTCACGGATTCCTTGTCATGACCTCATACGACTACGCCCTGACCATCGGCTCGCTGGCGGCCCTGCTGCTCTGGATCGCCTGGAACGAACGCAAGAACGACAACCCGCGCGACGCCAGGCTGCTGCTCGCGTTCGGCTCCGTTGCCGGGTTGGCCGCCGGCGCTCTGGCGCTTCTGGCTCCGCCCTGAACAAGGTGCCAGAACCAGCCATGGTTGCCGATGAAGGTGGCCATGAGCCCACCCTCATCGGCGTGCGCGCCTCGGCCTTTCTCTTGGGTGCGCGATGGGGCATGTCCGGCAGTTTCACGGTCCCTGCCATGGCCCCACGCCGCTTGCAACCCGCGCCCGCTAGTACAGTGCACTGCCTTATCAACAACTTCACCCAAGGAAACGACATGCCCAAGGCTTACTGGATGGCCACCTACCGCTCGATCAGCAACCCCGACGCCCTGGCCGAGTACGCCCGGCTGGCCGGCCCGGCCATCCAGGCGGCCGGCGGGCGTTTTCTGGCGCGTGGCCTGCCCGCACAGGTGTATGAAGCTGCAGAGAACCAGCGCGCCGTGCTGATCGAGTTCGACAGCGTGGCCAGCGCCAAGGCAGCGCACGACAGCGCGCAATACCAGCTGGCGCTCGAGGCGCTGGGCGATGGCGCGGTGCGCGACATCCGCATCGTCGAGGCGGTGGAGTAATCGCCAGCGGGTCTGACAGGGTGAATGGGTGAGCCCGATGCGGCGGCGGCACCCCGCAGTGGCACGTGACCAGGGCCATCTGTTGACTACCGAACAGTGCGCGCAGTGGCTTCGTGGTGTGATGCGGGAGGATTGACCGTCTCCAACCATCTTTGAAGCCAACCTGGAGGACCACAGCGTGGACGAACCCATTCGGTGGATTCCGTATTGCGGCGAGGCGCCGGGTCCGGAAGTCTGGCTGAGCCGCTGGAATCTCGATCCGCTGCTGGGTGGGGTTCTGTTCCTGTTCGGGCTGGCGCTCTGGCTCTGGCCCTCGAGTGACGATCTCACTCCCAGGCGACGCATGGGTCTGCGTGTCGCGTGGGTTCTCACGCTCGTGCTCTACGTATCGCCTCTGTGCGCCCTGAGTTCGGCCTTCTTCACGGTGCGGGTGGTCCACCATATGGCGCTCGTGCTGGCGATCGCGCCGCTCCTGGCATTCGGGCTTGAACCATGGCTTCGGCGGCTGCCGACCCCGCTCTGGAGCGTCACGGCCCTCAGCGCGGTGGTTTTCTGGATCTGGCACGCACCCGCTCCGTACGCGGCAGCCCTGTCGTCGGACGGGATCTACGCGCTGATGCAACTCACCCTGCTGGCCAGCGCAATCGGCTTCTGGATGGCGATCCGTCGATCGCCACCGGCATCGGCGCTGGGCGCCATCCTGGTCACGACGGTGTTGATGGGCCTGCTGGGCGCCTTGATCACGTTCGCCGCACAGCCGTTGTACCCCCCGCACTTCGCGTCCGCCCTGGCCTGGGGTGTTTCGCCACTGGAAGACCAGCAGGTCGCCGGCATCGTGATGTGGGCACCGGGCAGTTTCGCCTACCTCGCCGCGGCAATGTGGATCGGCTGGCGCTGGATGTCTGACGAACGTGCGAGCGGCTGGCGCGCCGGTCCCGCATGAATCTCGTTGCGGCCATCGAGTGGGCCGAGGGCTGCATGGGCGCGGTCGTCAGTCGCGGATGGGTGTTGCCTTCCACTGGGTGATGACCGTGCTGTTCAGCGCCATGCCTTCCTTCGTTTTCATGACCTGACGGCGGTTCCCGCTCCGCCAGCCCTGAGCGCGGGAACACGGCTTGCCAATGGATGCCATGAACCCGCCTGCCTTCACCCCCTTCGGCCCCGACATCGGGGATGTCGCCGAGCACGGAGAGCCTTTGCTGGCGGGCAACCGCTTCGATCTTTTCGAGCATGCCGACGAGGTTCGCGTCGCCCAGGTGGCAATGTTTGAACGCGCGCTGGTGAAGGCCATTCTGGCGGCGACCGAGCGTGGGTGGACATGTCGGTGCTGGTGCCGGGTGGCATGTGGAGCCACTGGTGGTGGCAGCGCTGCGCGGCGCACTCCTGCGCTCGACGGCGCGTGCACCAGGGGGATCGCAAGTGCCCCTTCCCACCCCACTGCGTGATGGAAGGGACGTGGTCCCGCCTGGCGCTGGACGGCGGGGCGCGTCGGCATGGGCTTGCGCTGGAGGAAGGCGCCGATCTGATCGTGCAAGACACCGGATTCGCCCACGCCCTCGAGGCGGTGTGCCGCCGCGCCACGCTGCATGCGGCGGCGCTGGCGGGTGGCGTTTCTCGTCCCGCGAAGCTGGCCAGCCCGGGCCTTTGAGGGCTGGCAGGTATGTCCATTGCCCCTGCAGGTCACAGATGACGCTTGAACGGTGAAACGGCATCTGCATTTGTGACCACTCACCGAAAGGACACTCTCATGCCTCAGAACGACAACCGCAACCGCCAGCGCGGGGGTTCGCAGCAGCAAGCCTACAGCCAGAACGAGCGCCAGCAGGGCTGGCACGAGACGTCGCGCCAGCCACAGGGCGACTATGGCTGGGGCCGCGACCACGCTCCCCTGGGCAGTGGCAACGACAACGATTGGCGCCGCCAGCAGGACAACCTGGGCGCCTACCGCGATTCGGAATCGCGCGACGACTGGCGCGACGCCCGCAACGCGCAGGTCCCTTACCACCCGCGCGATCAGGACGACCGCTATGGACAGTACGGCCTGCGCCGTTCATCAGGCGGTGGGCAGCAGGACCGCTGGGACGACAACGGGGACTACGGACCGTTCGGTCGCGACTATGGCTATGGCATGCGCGACCGCGATGAGCAGCGCCACCGTGCCTTCGACCAGCAGGAACGTGACCGCTCTCAACGCCCCAGCGGCCTGGATCGTGACTACCGAGGGGCCAGCTACGCAGGCCCGGGTGGCTACGGAGGTGGCTACGGCAGCAGCTACAGCGGCTCAGGCCAGGGTCGCGAACGTGATCGCGAGCAGGGGCACGACGCCGACTACAGCCAGTGGCGCCGCGAACAGCTGAGGGCGCTGGACGACGACTACGACCAGTGGCGTCAGGACCGGTTCAAGAAGTTCTCTGACGAGTTCACCACCTGGCGCTCCTCGCGCAGCCAGCAGCAGAACCTGGGCAAGGACGAAGCCGGCTCCACGCCGGGCAAGAAGAAGGACCCGAGCTGACCGCTCGACACGTGAATCCGGAGGGCGGCGCACGCTGCTCTCCGGCCTTTGCTGACCGTGGGGCCGCACAAGAAGGATTTGCAGCAAGACATGCGGTCGCATCCTCACCTGGAGATTCCCATGAGACCACGGCCTGCCGTCTTGCGATTCCACACCGGGACGATCGGCTTTCGTTGAACACATCCAGGGAGAGTTCCATGGCGAAGTACCGCCCCAAGGCGTCCGAGAAGGTGGAGAAGGCAGTGCACGAGATGAAGGAAGGCACGCTCAAGACCGGCTCGGGGAAGAAGGTCACCAGCCGCAAACAGGCCGTGGCGATCGGGTTGTCCGAAGCGCGCGATGCCGGCGGCAAGGTGCCGAAGAAGCGCTCTGACCGCTCCAGCTGACCGTCCCCCACACACCCGCACAGACCGATGACACCACCATCCGACCGAAGCCGCCTCCTCGTCCTCCTCTCCGTTCTGCTGGCGCTGACGGGCCTCTGGTTCGTGGGCGGGGGCGCCTGGCTGGTGTCGCTCGGTGGGTCGGTGTACTACGTGGTGGCCGGTGTGGTGCTGCTGCTGGTGGCGGTACAGGTGTGGAACCGGCACGCCGGCGCGCTCTGGCTGTACGCGGCGTTCTTCCTGGCCACGCTGGCGTGGAGCCTGTGGGAAACGGGCCTGGCCTGGTGGCCGCTGGCCGCACGCACCGACGTGTTCTTCCTGCTGGGCCTGCTGTTGATCACACCATGGACGGTGCGCCGCCTGCGGCACGATCCGTCGCCCGGAAGCCGCGAACCCGGGGAGCACCTTCATCCAGGCTGGTCCAGCGGGCGCAGCGTGCTCGCGGTGGTGCTCACGCTGTACGCCGGTGTGGCCGTGGGCACCTGGATGGCCGATCCCACGGCGATCAAGGGCACGCTCGGCGACGCCCCCCGCGATGCAGCCGTGGCCGATGCCGGGGTGCCTGAAGGGGAGTGGCACGCCTACGGACGCACCGGCCAGGGCCAGCGCCATTCGCCCCTGAGCCAGATCCAGGTGGACAACATCCACAGGCTGGAGGTGGCATGGCAGTACCACACCGGCGACCGGCGCGGGCAGCCGGGTGACCCGGAGGAGACCACGTTCCAGGTGGCGCCGCTCAAGGTCGGCGACCGCCTGTTCATCTGCACGCCGCACCACTTCGCCATCGCCCTGGACGCCACCACCGGCAAAGAGCTCTGGCGTTTCGACCCGAAGGTGCAGAGCGGCCTGGCCCTGCAGCACCAGACCTGCCGCGGCCTGTCGTACTCCCCGGCGGCCAGCGCCGCCGAGGCGGTGCCAGACGCTCCGTTCCCCGATGCACCCGAGCTGCCCGTGGCCGCGCAGACCGGCCCCGCCGTGGACAGCTGCATCGGCATGCTGTACCTGCCGACGGCAGACGGGCGCGTGATCGCGCTGGACCCCGAGACCGGTGCGGTGTGCCGCACGTTCGGCGGCGGCACGGGCCAGATCAACCTCTGGCGGGGCATGCCCAACGTGCGTCTGGGCGGTTACTACGCCACATCGCCTGTCGTCGTCTCCGAACGCGTGCTCGTCGTGGGCGGCACGGTGCTCGACAACACATCCACACGCGAGCCTTCGGGCGTGGTGCGCGGATACGACGTGCGAACCGGCGCGCTGCTGTGGAACTGGGACCCGGCGCGGCCCGACGGCGACACCGCACCCATCCAGCCGGGTCAGACCTACGTGGAGAGCACACCGAACGTGTGGTCGATCATGAGCGTGGACGAGACGCTGGGCATGGTGTACCTGCCGGTGGGCAACCCCACCACCGACCAGTGGGGGGGCGAGCGCAGCGAGGCCACGGGCCGGGTCGGCTCGTCCGTGGTGGCGCTGGACCTGGCCACCGGCCGCCTGCGCTGGGTGTTCCAGACCGTGCACCACGATCTGTGGGACTACGACGTGCCCGCGCAGCCCACGCTGGTGGACCTGACCATCCGCAACGAAAAGGTTCCCGCGCTGGTGCAGCCCACCAAGCAGGGCGAGCTGTTCGTGCTCGATCGCCGCACCGGTGAGCCGGTGCACCCCGTGAACGAAGCGCCGGCGCCACAGGGCGCCGCGAGCGGTGACCGCACCGCGCCCACGCAGCCCGTGTCGGCCCTGTCGTTCGATCCGCCGCCGCTGAAGGGCAAGTCCATGTGGGGCGCCACCCCGCTGGACCAGCTGTTCTGCCGCATCGCCTTCCACCGCCTGCGCTACGAGGGGCGCTTCACGCCGCCCTCCACCGAAGGCACGCTGGTCTACCCCGGCAACTTCGGCGTGTTCAACTGGGGCGGCATCGCGGTGGACCCGGACCGGCAGATCGCATTCACCACGCCGGGCTATCTCGCATTCACTTCCACGCTGGTGCCCCGGCCGGACCACACCACACCGATCGTGCAGGACAAAGGCGACCCCGAGGGCGCGCTGCCCGCGCTCAACGAGAACTTCGGCGCGCCCTTTGCGGTCAGGATGGCCCCCTTCGTCTCGCCGCTGGGCATTCCCTGCCAGGCGCCGCTCTGGGGCTATGTGGCCGGGGTGGACCTCAACACCGGCCGCATCGCCTGGAAGTACCGCAACGGCACCGTGCGCGACGTCACGCCGGTGCCATTGCCTTTCAGGATGGGCGTGCCCAGCCTCGGTGGCCCCCTGCTCACGGCCGGTGGCATCGCCTTCCTGTCGGGCACGCTGGACAACTACCTGCGCGCGTACGACGTGAACAGCGGCAAACAGCTCTGGCAGAGCCGCCTGCCCGCCGGCGGCCAGGCCACCCCCGTGAGCTACATTGGCCAGGATGGACGGCAGTACGTGGTGGTGGCCGCCGGTGGTCACGGTTCCCTCGGCACGAAGGCGGGCGACGCCGTCATCGCCTACGCCTTGCCCCGCGCCACACCGCCTCGTTGAGGAGCGGTGGCCGTGAAGGCGCTGGTGGACTGGTTCACCGCGCGGGGCTGGACGCCGGCCCCTTTCCAGCGGCAGGTGTGGCGCCACTGGGCCCGCGGCGAATCGGGTCTGCTCGTCACCCCCACCGGCAGTGGCAAGACGCTCGCGGCCTTGGGCGGTGCCCTGATCGAGGGCCTGCAGGAACCCGCGGTCGCACGCCGGCGTGGCGACACGGCCACCCGCCTGCGCCTGCTCTGGGTCACGCCGCTGCGCGCGCTGGCCACCGACACCACACAGGCGCTGCAGGCCCCGATCGATGCACTGGGCCTGCCATGGACCGTGGCCAAACGCACCGGGGATGCCAGTTCGCGCGACCGGCGCCTCGCCCGGCAAGGCCAGGCCGAGGTGCTGGTGATCACGCCGGAATCGCTCGCGCTGCTGCTCTCCTACCCCGACAGCGCGGCGCAGTTCGCGGGCCTGCGCGGTGTGGTGGTGGACGAGTGGCACGAGCTGCTGGGCAACAAGCGCGGCGTGCTGCTGCAGCTCACGCTGGCGCGCATCCGCGCCCTGGCGCCGGGGGCCGTGACCTGGGGCCTGTCGGCCACACTGGGCAATCTGGACGAAGCCCGCGACGTGCTGCTGCCACAACGGCCCGCAGCGCCGGTGGTGAGCGCCGCGAAGCGCCGGCGCGTCGCCCTCAGGACGCTGCTGCCCGAGGAAGGCGAGCGCTTCGCCTGGGCCGGCCACCTGGGCCTGTCGCAACTCGGGCGTGTGGCCGGACTGATCGCCGGCACGCGCAGCGCCATCCTGTTCACCAACACGCGCGCGCAGGCCGAGCTGTGGCACCGCGCGCTCGCGTCCATCTGGCTCGAAGCACCCGAGACACTGGCGCTGCACCACGGCTCGCTGGACGCGGGTCTGCGCCAGGCGGCCGAACAAGGCCTGCGCGACGGCAGCGTGCGCTGCGTGGTGGCCACTTCCAGCCTGGACCTCGGGGTGGACTTTCCCGCCGTGGACCTCGTGCTGCAGGTGGGCAGCCCCAAGGGCATGGCGCGGTTGCTGCAGCGCGCCGGCCGTGCGCACCACCGGCCGGGTGCCGCCAGCGAGATTCACTGCGTGCCCACGCACGCGCTGGAACTGGCCGAGTACGCCGCCGCGCGCCACGCCATCGAGGCCGGCCAGATCGAGGCACGCCACCCGCCGCGCCTGTCGCTGGACGTGCTGTCGCAGCACTGCGTGACGCTGGCACTGGGTGGCGGCTTCCGGCCCGACGCGCTGCTCGCCGAGGTGCGCGGCACGCACGCCTTCGCCGCCCTCACCGACACCCAATGGCAGGGCGTGCTGGCCTTCATCGAACGCGGCGGCCAGGCGCTGGAGAACTACCCCGATTTCCACCGCGCCGTGCAGGACGCGGACGGCGTGTTCCGCGTGACCGAACGGCGCGTCGCACTGCGCCACCGGCTGTCCATCGGCACCATCACGGCCGATGGGGCGGTGCAGGTGCGTTTCCTGCGCGGCGCATCGCTCGGCTCGGTGGAAGAGAGCTTCATCAGCCGACTGCGCCCGCGCGACCGCTTCCAGTTCGCCGGGCGCACGCTGGAGCTGGTGGTGGTGGATGGCATGACGGCCTACGTGCGCAAGGCCAGCGGCGTGAGCGCCACCGTGCCGCGCTGGCAGGGTGGACGCATGCCGCTCTCCACCGAACTCGGCGCGGCGGTGGAAGCCGCGCTGGCGGGCCCGCGCGACAGCCCCGAGCTGCGCGCGCTATCACCACTGCTGGATCTGCAGGCGCGCGCATCGGCCCTGCCCACGCCGCAGACCCTGCTGGTGGAAGCGGTGCGCCTGCGCCGGGGTGGCTCGCTGTTCGTCTACCCGTTCGCGGGCCGCACCGTGCACGAAGGCATGGCCGCGCTGTTCGCGCTGCGCTGGGGCCGCATCAGCCCCAACACCTTCGTGTACGCGGTGAACGACTATGGCTTCGTGCTCACCTCGCCGCAGCCGGTGTCGATGGACGAGGCCACGCTCGCGCGGCTGCTGTCGCCCGACAGGCTGATGGACGACCTGCAGGAAGGCCTGAACCTGACCGAGATGGCGCGCCGCCAGTTCCGCGACATCGCACGCGTGGCCGGCATGCTCACGCCGTCGGTGCCCGGTGCCGCCCAGCGCAGCCTGCGCCAGCTGCAGGCCTCCAGCGGTCTGCTGTTCGACGTCCTGCAGCGGTACGACCCCGACCACCTGCTGCTGGCCCAGGCACGGCGCGAGGTGTTCGAGGCGCAGATGGACGTGCAGGCGCTGGCCGCCACACTGGCCCGCTGCGCCGCGCGCCGCCCCGACCTGCGCCAGCCCCGCACGCTCACGCCGCTGTCGTTCCCGCTGTGGGCCGAGACGGTGCGTGGCGAGCTCAGCACGGAGGACTGGTCCACCCGTGTGCGGCGCGCGGCCGAGCAGCTGCAGGCGCGCCATGGATGACACCCTGGCCACCGTTCTGGCGGGCGAGCCCTTGCAGCTGTGCGCCGACCGCGCGCTGTACTGGCCCGCGCGGCGCCGCCTGCTCGTGGCCGACGTGCACCTGGGCAAGGACGACACCTTCCGCGCCGCCGGCATCGCGCTGCCCGCCGGCGGCACGCGCGCCGACCTGGACCGGCTCACGGCGCTGATCGAACGCCACGGTGCACAGTCGCTCTGGGTGCTGGGCGACCTGCTGCACGGCCCGCTGGTCGACGCACGCTGGCGTGAAGACTGGGCGCGCTTCCTGGCGCGCCACGCGGGCCTGGAGATGCTGCTGATCGAGGGCAACCACGACCGAGCAGCAGTGCATGCGAAGCTGGGCATCGCGCAGCGGGCCGACCGCGTGGTCGACGGACCTTTCAGCTTCGCGCACGCCCCGCACACGCCGGGCGACGGACGCCTCGCGATCTGCGGCCACTTGCACCCGGTGGTTCGCGTGCCGGGCTTTCGCGGGCGCTTTCCGGCGTTCGCGGTCATCGGCCCGCAGCTGGTGCTGCCGGCTTTCTCGCTGTTCACCGGCGGCCAGCTGGTCGAGCGCGCCGACGCGCGCTACGCCTGCCTCGGCGCGCACGTGGTGGACGCCGGGCCCACGCGCCTGCCGCCGCGCTGACCGCACAAGTCAACTATCGATCTGCGAAAAACGCATTGGCCGGTTTTCTGGCGGCTCCCTATTCTCATCGGTCCCTCGTCGGCACCCTTTGTGCCGACGTCCATTCCCAAGGACCTTGCATGAACGCCCGGGTGCTCAACGCCACCATCTTCACCGCCGCCTTCGCGGCCTCCATCGCGCCCGCCTTCGCCCAGGCACCCGCCTACCCGAACAAGCCCATCACCCTGGTGGTGCCCTACCCGCCGGGCGGCCCGAACGATGCCATCGCGCGCGCCCTCGGCCCCGAACTGGCCAAGGCACTGGCCGTGCCGGTGGTCATCGAGAACAAGGCCGGCGCCGCCGGCAACATCGGCACCTCTTTTGCAGCGCGCGCCCCGGCCGACGGCTACACCATCGCGCTGCCGGGTTCGGCACTCTCCATCAACACCGTGATCTTCGACAACGCCCCCTACAAGATCGGCGACTTCCGCGCCGTCGGCATGGTGGCGCAAGGCCCGGTGGTCGCGGTGGCGCACCCCTCGCTCAACATCAAGACCATCGCGCAACTGGTGGCCCACGCCAAGGCCCACCCCGGCGTGCTGTCGTTCCCCTCGGGCGGCAAGGGCACCTCGCCCTACCTGGCCGGTGAACTGCTGAAGAACACCGCGCAGATCAACATGGTCCACGTGCCGTACAAGGGCACGGGCGAGTTCATTCCCGACCTGCTCGCGGGCCGCGTGCCGGTGGCCTTCGTGAGCCCGCTGATCGCGCGCCAGCATGTGGACACGGGTGCTCTGGTGCCGCTGGCCACCACCGGCACGAAACGCCTGCGCGGCTGGGAATACCTGCCCACCGTGGAAGAGGCCGGCGTGCGCGGCTTCCGCGTGCTGCCCTGGTACGCCGTGGTCGTTCCAGCCGCCACGCCCGCGCCCATCGTGAGCCGCCTCAACGCCGCGCTGCAGCAGGCACTGGCCTCGGCCGAGATCCAGAAGAAGCTGGTCGACCTGGGGCTGGACGCATTGCCCGGCACGTCCGAAGAAGCACAGACCATCGTCGCGCGGGAAGTGCAGCTCTGGAAGAACGTGCCGCTGAGCGATTGACGCCGGCACACCGAACAGTCCACCGCATCGTTCGGGCTCACGCGGCGTGAGCGTGGAGGCACTTCCGTAAACTCGGTGGCGATACCCGAGCCCACCCGAGATGCAAGACCTTTTCACGACACGCGCACCGCTGCCACCCTCCTCCACAGAAACGGGTCCCGGGGCCGGAGGGCTTCGCGCATGACCCGGCTGTCCCTGGAGCGCCACCAGGTCTGGGTCTATCTCCTGGCGATCGGCACGGGTCTGGTGGCCGGAACGGCCTGGCCTTCGGCGGGCCCGGCATTGGAAGCCCTGCTCTGGCCCGCCATCGCGCTGCTCATGCTGGCCACCTTCCTGCAGGTACCGCTGCTGCACGTGCGCGACGCGTGGCGGGATCGGCGCTTTGCGTCGGCCATGCTGCTGGGCAATTTCGTCGCGGTGCCTCTGCTGGCCTGGCTGCTGGTGACGGTCTTTCAGGTGAACGACGTCGTTCGCCTTGGTGTCCTGCTGGTGCTGCTGGTGCCTTGCACCGACTGGTTCATCACGTTCACGCAGCTGGGCAAGGGGGACGTGCCCCGGGCGGTGGCGCTCACGCCACTCAACCTGTTGCTGCAATTCCTGCTGCTGCCGGTCTTCCTCTGGCTGATGGCCGACACGGGCAGCATGCCATCCTGGGAATGGACGACGCTGGCTTCGGCCACGGCCGTGATCCTCGTCCCGCTGCTCGTGGCCGCCGTGGCTGAACGCAGGATGGAGCGGCATCCTGCAGGCGCACGGCTTCGGGAGACGATGGCGTGGGGACCCGTGCCGTTGCTGGCCCTGGTGCTGCTGGCCATCGCAGGTGCGCAGGTGGGTGCAGTTCGCTCCGCGCTGGGCTGGCTGGTCGCCGTGCTGCCGATCTTCGTGCTCTTCCTCGTGGCTGCGGTGCTGCTGGCCCGTGCCATCGGCCGGTGGTTCGGGCTGCCCGTCGAGCAAGGCAGAACCCTGGCCTTCAGCATGGGCACACGCAATTCCTTCGTCGTGCTGCCACTGGCCCTGGCTCTTCCCCCGGGATGGGAACTCGCCGCGCTGGTGATCGTGTTCCAGTCGCTGGTTGAGCTGTTCGGCATGGTCGTCTGCGTGTGGGCGATCCCCAGGCAGATATTCAAGTCGCAGCGCGGTAGTCCATGAAGAAAACCCGGCCAGTCGCAAGACTGGCCGGGTTCCGGGAACCCTCCAACGCTGAAACGTCAGCAGGTCAGGGAATCACCTCCCGGGCATCAGGACAGTTTCAGGTTCGGATAACGCACATGCTCCACCAGCTCCTGGACCTTGCGGCTGGGTGCCGGCGTCACGAGACTGACCAGGATGATGACGGCAAAGCCCAGTGGCACGCCGAACAGGCCGGCTGAGATGGGCTGGATGCCCCACCACAGCTCGATCGGCGAAGTCACGCCAAAGATGCCGCGCAACCACGGCTGGGTGGTCACCATGTAGTAGAACGTGATGCCCAGTCCCGCAATCATGCCGAGCGAGGCGGCAATACCCGTCGCGCGCTTCCAGAAGATGCCCAGCACCAACGCAGGGAAGAACGCCGCCGCCGCGAACGAGAACGCCGCCGAGACCAGGAACAGGATGTCCGCCGGCTTCTGCGCCGCCACGTAAGCCGCTGCCAGTGCCACGATCAGCAGCAGGACCTTGGAGATGGTCACGCGACGGGTCGTGGAGGCGTTGGGGTCGATCATCTTGTAGTACAGGTCATGCGACAGCGCGTTGGCGATCGTGAGCAGCAGGCCGTCCGCCGTGGAGAGTGCGGCAGCCAGGCCCCCGGCAGCCACCAGACCGGAGATCACGTACGGCAGGCCGCCGATTTCCGGGGTCGCCAGCACGATGATGTCGCCACCAATCGTCATCTCGTTGAGCTGCAGGATGCCGTCCTTGTTGACGTCCGTGATGGCCAGCAGTGACGGGTCCACCTTGTTCCACGACGCCACCCAGGCGGGTAACTGGTCGAACGGCGTGCCCACCAGCATGTGGAACACCTCGTATTTCACCAGCACCGCCAGGGCGGGTGCCGTGAAGTACAGCAGGAAGATGAAGAACAGCGACCACGTCACCGATTGCCGGGCCTCTCTCACACTGGGCACCGTGTAGTAGCGCATCAGGATGTGCGGCAGCGCGGCCGTGCCGATCATCAGGCAGAAGATGAGTGCCAGGAAGTTGCGGCGCGAGGTGTCATAGGCGGCCTGGGCCGCGGCATCCCCGTTCGGATCGCCCGCGTACTGCTGGGCGTGCGGTGGCATGCCGTTGAGCGGGCGCGCCTTGGTGTCCGCAGCGGCTTTGGCGCGCGTCCAGGCGGCCTTCGCATCGCCCTCGTCCTTCGGCAGGTCGGCCACGGCCTTCTCGGCAGCGGCCACCTCGGCAGCGGGCGCATTGGCGGCACGCAGCTGGGCCAGCTTGGCTTCGGCGGCGGCCTTGTCGGCGGCCAGCGCGGCGGCGGGGTCCTTCAGCTTTTCAGCCAGGGCGGCCGAGCGCTGCTTGAAGATCTCGCGCACCTCCAGCTCCTTCGGGTCGTTCGCCAGGAGCTTCTCCTTGGCCGTGACCTTTTCAAGCTGGACGCCGTAGATCGCCTGCGGCACCGGCACGTTGGTCTGCTTCACCGACAGCCACACCACCGGGATCATATAGGCCACGATCAGGATGATGTACTGGGCCACCTGCGTCCAGGTCACCGCGCGCATGCCACCGAGGAACGAGCACACCAGAATGCCGCCGAGGCCAAGGAAGATCCCGAGCTCGAAGGCCACACCGGTCAGTCGCGAGGTGATCAGGCCCACACCGTAGATCTGCGCCACCACATAGGTGAACGAGCACAGGATGGCGGCCGCGATGCCGAGGAAACGCGGCAGGTTGCCGCCATAACGCTCGCCCAGGAAGTCCGGGATGGTGAACTGGCCGAACTTGCGCAGGTAGGGCGCAAGGAACAGCGCCACCAGGCAGTAACCGCCGGTCCATCCCATGATGAAGGCCAGACCGCTGTAGCCGGTGAGGTAGAGCGTACCGGCCATGCCGATGAACGACGCTGCCGACATCCAGTCGGCGCCCGTGGCCATCCCGTTGTAGACCGCCGGCACGCGACGACCCGCCACGTAGTACTCCGCAGCATCGGTGGTGCGGCTCATGATGCCGATGCCGGCATACAGGCCAATCGTGGCGAGCAGGAAGATGAACCCGATCCACTCGCGGGAGAGCCCCATCTGCTCGAGGATCGCCAGCGCCACCACGAAGGTGAAGAAGCCTCCGGTGTACCACGTGTACACCTTGTTGAGCTGGCTCTTGAAGGCCTTGTTGCTGGTTGCTCCGCCAGCGCCTGTTTCGAACATGCCTGCCATGGTGTTACTCCTCGATCTCTTCGACGCCGTGTTCGATGTCGAGTTTGTTCATGTACCAGGCGTAGTACCCAATGATCACGCAGTACACCACCAAGGCGCCCTGGGCTCCCATCCAGAAGCTGAAAGGCCAACCAAAAAAGTTGAAACTCAGCTCACGGGCGAAATAGCTCACGACAAACGTCACCACAAACCAAATGGCGAGCAAGATGGCTGTGATGTTCAGGTTTTTCCGCCAATACCGGCGGTGCTTGTCAGTCAGTTCCATGCGATCGACCTCCGTCAACAAAACCCTTTCGGGCACGTCACGAACACCACCCCTGTCCCCCGGGCAGCCTGCAACCGGTCCGCGTTTTTCGGTCAATGGCTGGCGCCACTGACCCCTTTTTTCAGCCGCACAGCGACAGCTTGAGACCTCAGGCCCGGGATTGAAGCAGCCCTGTTTCGCGCTCCAGCTGTGCAGCGACTTTGGGCTCGAAACCACGAAGGTGGCGAATGATCTTCGCGGCTTCCTCGGGTTCGTGCCGGTCGACATGAACCCTGGCCAGCTGGTACCAGCCGTAGGGGCTCATGGGTTGCAGTTCGGTGTTTTTCCGCAGGGCGACGACGGCTTCGTCGAAGCGCTGCTGCCGGATCAGGCTCAGGGCCAGGCCATACCAGGCACGGTCGAGCTTGTTGTCGATCTCGATGGCGCGGCGGAACGCCGCCTCGGCCTGTTCGAGCAGACCCATTTCTTCGCTGAGGAAACCCAGGTTGAACCAGCCAGGCGCGCCATCGGGCTGTGCCGCCACCTGGCGCTGAAGGGCTTGCAAGGCACCGGCCTTGTCGCCCAACTCGGCGAGCACATGGGCCCGGGTGGCCCATGCGTACACGTCGGCCTCATTGGCCTGCAGAAGACTGTCGATGCGATCCAGCGCGGCCTGGCGCCGACCGAACACCAGCAGGATGCGAACCTGCGAGCGGGCATAGAAGTGATTGACACAAGCCATTACTGGCACAGCGCCACTCCGATCTTCAGGCAATGGCTCACCTTGACCATCGTCACACCAACCCAGATGAAGCCCAGAATGAAAAACGCCACCAGGGGAAGGTGGCGTTCAAGCACGACTTTGGGAGCGACGAACCGGGCCAGCCTTACAAACGGCCGGCCGATTTGCTGGAGGAGCTTGTAGAAAACATTCTGGTCCTTGCGCTGCCCGGCAAGCAGCCCAAGCACCCACTGGCCGGCCAGGGCCAGCAAGGCAATTTCGGCAACGAGCTTGATGGCAGAGATGAAAAGCAGCATGGGCGGGTCACGAGTTGTCGCCATTCTGATTTCAAAACTTACCGTTTTCTTACGGAATGACCAGAATGGCCTTGGAGGCAGGTCAAACCCTGTCAGTATTTACCCGCGAAACTCAAACCATCTTCCGCACCTCGCCGTCCGGCAACACCGAGAAGGTCTCGAAGTGGCGCGGCAACACCTGGATGGCGTCGGGCGCGGTCTTGCGCACTTCCTCCTGGAACACGGCCGCGTGATCGAGCGCGGCGGACTGGTCGGCACCATAGGGAAAGGTCTGCACGTCCCAGTGCGTGGCCACCACCACGCGCGGCAGGCCGGAGGCCTTGAGCAGGCGCTCGGTGTAGCGGAAGATCTGCAGGCGCGGCCGCGCCGATGGCACCAGCAGGATCGAGGGGCGCAGGCCCTGCACTTCGCGCTCGATGTAGTTCATGGAACCGAACAGCAGGATCTCGTGGTGCCTGAAACGCACCAGGTAGCCGAAGGTGCCGCCTTCCGAGAACGCCTTGAGCGGCAATGGGCCTTGCAGGCCTTCGGGCACGATGCCGGCGTCGAAGTAGCACTTGTCGCACAGCGCCGAATGCAGGCTGGGGATGACGCGGATGGAGAGGTCGCCGAAGTCGTAGTCCTCGCCGCCGCGCACCGGCACCAGCTGCTTCTCGTCCACGCCGTAGGCGCGAGCGATGTTGGTCGCGCTGTACGAACCCACCACGTGCGCGCCCGTCTTCTTCGCGATGTGCGGCATGTCCATGCAGTGGTTGAAGTGCGCATGCGACAGCAGGATGTGCGTGGCATCGTGGATGTGCTGATCGATCGTGGCGGTGTCGCTGGGCACGATCTCGTCGAAGCTGTGCGCGGGCCGTGTGTCGCCCGGTGCTGCGTTGGCCGGCAGCATGCCGAAGCGGTTGCCGCTGTAGCGCAGCCGGGTGAAGTAGGGGTCCAGCAGCACGGTGTGCCGGCCATCGGTGATCTTCCAGGCGGCCGACCCGCAATGGGTCAGCTCGATTCTCTCGTCGTCAAAGTACGCTCGCGCGGCAGTCACAGGTCAAACCTCGGATGAAGGATGCAGGGCGAAATGCCTCGCGCATCATCGCCGCCGGCCCCATGCACCCTGGCACGTTTTTCATGTTTGCATATGCGCAAAACTGCTCAACCCTCATACCCCTGCGCTTTGCATGGGGCGATCTGACTCTGTCGCGCGATTGGATCGTTTTTCTGGACAATGCATCCAGCCTGCGCAGGCTGATCTCGCGCCGATGGCTGCCTAGACTGGACGCTCCTTCAATCCTTCACGGGAGATAGACCATGGCAGACCATTCCATCTACGGCAAGGTGGTGCTCATCGCCGGCGGCGCCAAGAATCTCGGCGGGCTGATCGCCCGCGACCTCGCCGCGCACGGCGCCAAGGCGATCGCCATCCACTACAACAGCGCGGCCAGCAAGGCCGATGCCGACGCCACGGTGGCGTCCGTGCGGGCGGCCGGTGCACAGGCCATCGCGATCCAGGCAAACCTCACCACCGCAGGCGCGGTCGAGAAACTGTTCAAGGAAGCGGTCGCCACCGTGGGACGCCCCGACATCGCCATCAACACCGTCGGCAAGGTGCTCAAGAAGCCCTTCGCCGAGATCAGCGAGGCCGAGTACGACGAGATGTCCGACGTCAACGCCAAGTCCGCGTTCTTCTTCCTCAAGGAGGCGGGCCGGCATGTCAACGACAACGGCAAGATCTGCACACTGGTGACCTCGCTGCTGGGCGCCTTCACGCCTTTCTACGCGGCCTATGCGGGCACCAAGGCGCCGGTGGAGCATTTCACCCGCGCGGCGGCCAAGGAGTTCGGTGCGCGTGGCATCTCGGTGACCGCCGTGGGCCCGGGCCCGATGGACACCCCCTTCTTCTACGGCCAGGAAGGCGCCGACGCGGTGGCGTACCACAAGACCGCCGCGGCCCTGTCGCCCAGGTCGAAGACCGGCCTGACCGACATCGAGGACGTGGTGCCCTTCATCCGCCATCTGGTGAGCGACGGCTGGTGGATCACCGGCCAGACCATCCTCATCAACGGCGGGTACACCACGAAGTAGGGAGCTCCCCCCTGCGCCGCTTTGCGGCTTCCCCCCTCTGTGGCGCGCCTTCGGCGCTTCGAGGGGGGACGGCATCTCGGACCGGCGTAGCCGGACCCTGGATGCCTCTGGCCGGGGCACTTCATGCGGCTTACCTTCGGCTAAATTCCACCCATGGACAAGCTTGACCGGTTCCGGGTGTTCGTTCAGGTGGCCGAGATGAGCAGCTTCATCAAGGCGGCGCATGCGCTGGAGCTGCCGCGGGCTTCGGTGTCGGCGGCCATCCATCAGCTCGAAGCCGAACTCGGCACGCGGCTGTTGCACCGCACGACGCGGCAGGTGCGGCCCACGGCCGACGGCCAGCAGCTGCTGGAGCGTGTGCGCGCGTTCCTGGCCGAGGCCGAGGACATCGACCAGCTGTTCCAGGCCAGCCAGCGCAAGGTGTCGGGCGCCCTGAGGGTGGACGTGCCCAGCCGCATCGCACGCCGGCTGATCGCGCCGGCGTTGCCGGGCTTCCTGCGCCGCTACCCCCGGCTGCAGGTGGCCCTGGGCTCGACGGACCGTGCCATCGACCTCGTGCAGGAGGGCGTGGATTGCGCGGTGCGCTTCGGTGGCCTCACCGAAAGCAGCCTGGTGGTGCGCCCGCTGGGCACGGCCGCGCTCATCAACTGCGCCAGCCCTGGCTACCTGGAGGAGCACGGCACGCCCTCGCATCCTGACGAACTTGCGCAAGGACACTGGGCGGTGGGCTACGCCTCGGCGTCGAGCGGCCGCGAGCTGGCGTGGGACTACCTGGCGGCCGGGCAGCCACAGGCGGTGCGCGTGCCCAGCCGCGTGCTGGTGAACAACGCCGAGAGCTACATCGCGTGCTGCGAAGCGGGGCTGGGCCTGATCCAGGTTCCGCGCTTCGACGTGCAACACCTGCTGGAGCGAGGCCAGCTGGTCGAGGTGATGCCGGGCTTTCGTGCGGCGGGCATGCCGGTGTCGCTGGTCTACCCGCACCGGCGGCAACGCTCGCGCCGGCTCAACGCCTTCATCGAATGGTTCGAAGGGCTGATGCAGCCACACGTGGAATCCTGAGCGGCTCGAGGTGCGATATGCAGCCCTGGCGGCATAAGGCTTCATCGTTACCCACATGTCCGACGCATGAGTCGAGTGGACCCTGGAATCGATCTGCGAACCCCGGTGCCGCCAAGGCATGGGGACCCAGCTTCAGCGAGTGGCAACGATGAAGAGCCGTGGGAAAGGCAGCAGCACCGTGCCGTCTGGCAGCGGGGGATAGGCCTCGGTGACGGCTGCGAGATAACGGGCCAGAAAGGCCGCCTTGTCGCCTTCATCCAGTGGCCCCATGTAGGGACGCAGTGCCGATCCCTTGAACCATTCCACCACCGCTTGCGGCCCCCCTGCCAGCGGGTGGAAGTAGGTGGTGCGCCAGACGTCGACCACCTGGCAGTGCGGCTGGAGCAGCTGGTAGTAGAACGCCGCGTCGTGGCGGTCGGGATGGCGGACCTGCCCGATCCTCGAAGCCCAAGGTCCCTCGCTCGCGACCTGGCGCGCGAGACGGTGGGCCGGCTCCTCCAGGTTGTCGGGCGTCTGCACCGCCAGGCAACCACCGGGATTCAACTGCCTCACCAGGTGCGGATACAGCGTCGCGTGGTCAGGCAACCATTGCAGCGAGGCATTCGCGAGAATCACGTCGAACGTGCCCGTCGGCTTCCACTGGCCGATGTCGGCCAGCTCGAAGGGAATGCCGGGCAAACGTTCGCGGGCCGCGACCAGCATGTCGTCGGAGCTGTCCAGCCCGCTCACACGCGCTTGCGGAAAACGTGCGGCGAGCACCTCCGTGGAGTTGCCGGGGCCGCACCCGAGATCGATCGCGGTGCTCGCGTCCTGCGCGGGAATCGCCGCCACAAGATCCCTCACGGGACGGGTGCGCTCCTGCTCGAAGGTGGAATAGGTGCGGGCGGACCATGTCATCGTGTGCTCTCCATGAAGATCGGGTTGCGCCGGAGCGGCAGTCCGATTGTGATCATGGAGCGATGGTCAGGCGCCACGCCGGGTCAAGCGCCACTGCCTTCGATGTCTTCACCCAGTTCGTGCAGCAGATGTTCGACGAAGGCATCCTTGGCCGGCAGGCTGTGCGGCAGCGACAGCCCGGTGTGCCAGGGAAACCAGCCGCGCGTGCCAGCGGTCAGGCGGAGAAAACTCACATCGGGCGATTCGCCCGCGTCGAACACGTGCGGTACGCCGGCAGGCAGCAAAAGCCAGTCGCCGGCATCGCACAGCAGGCTGACCGTGGTGGTGGCGCTGATCTGGCCGCCGGCACGGTTGTCCACATCGGTGGCTTGCAGCGTGAGCTGGCCCTGGGCCTGCACGCTACCCGTGTTGCGCAGCCAGCCATCGGCCTGCAGCTCGAATTGGCCCGCGCTTG
>QFCS01006380.1_pt1 | contig 97111 bp, 65 predicted proteins | sample 3576561 | NCBI WGS metagenome assembly QFCS01 | reverse complement strand
GCAGCATGCCAGCCGAGTGATCAGTAACTGGATCGCGTTTTACAACCATCGGCGCCCGCATCAGGCGCTGAAGATGAAAACACCCGCCGAGGCATTCGCCTTAGCGGCCTGACCTGCGCAGGTTTCGGTGGGTCATTACATCGGTGGCGCTCACGAAAATCCCCTTCTGTCTGCGTATAGACGGGTAACTTCGGGCCGCAACACTCCGAGTCTGAAGGCTTACGGCTCCTTTACACCTAGCACTACATAGGTGCCTAGCTGCGCGCACAGTAGCGGGAAGACAATGCTATCAAGCCGCTTCCATTGATCCGCGGCTGGCGCTGAGAACACATGCTGCAGCAAGCTTTCCTCACGCGTGGTAGGCGCCTGCCCCGGTGACCAAGCGCTGAAGCCCTGATCGAGCCGCAGGAAGATCTTCCGTCCGTCGTCGAAGTCCAGGGTGAGCATGCGCGCATGAGGGACATTTGCTTTCAAAGCCGACTCGACGCGCGCGGCAGGAGCCAGCGCTCGCATTGCGGCAGTGAGCACCGCGTCCCGAACCGTCGTATCGCGGTAGTCGTGGAACACACGATAACCCTTGCCGGGATGTTGCGATTCGATGCACTGTGTGTGCACGAGCAAATCCGTGCCCATCCAGCGGTCGGCTCCCAAGAGGTTCTTCAAGCCGAACAGGGCCAGCTTGAGAATCAGAATGTTCCAGGGCGTGACGATGTAGCGGTCCGTGTATCGGACTGACTTCAACTTGGCCTTGGAGGTCTGCAGCAATTCGGTGACTCCCGGATGCTGCTCCTGGATCAACTTCCAGAAGCGGATGCCGAAGCCCGTCGTCTTGCCATCGAGCTCTGCGTGGATGGTCACGTCGCGATCCCCAGCCGCCTTAGGCTTTGGTGCGACGTCGACGGTGGCCACAACTGGGAACACGCTTGCCAGGAAGCCAGCCAAGCGTGCGCGAATGCGCGGCTGCTGAGATTGGCCCCAATGGGAATCGAAACGGCCTGCTGCGGCGTCCGCGAGCGCCCAGCGCGTGACGAATCCGGGCTCAATGGCTTCGGCCAAGAGCATGCCGCCTGGAATTGCGACATCAGCTGACTTGGCTAGGCGCACCGACACCTGCGGATGGACCGTCATGCCTTGTAGCGGATGGCGATCTTCGTCGCGCAACTCCGAGAGCTTGGCGTCGATAATTATGACCTCTACGGGCACCGATCGTGCCGCGTCAAAGGCCACCTGACGAAGCGGCGACGTCGCGATATCCCAGGTATCAACGGCCCCATGTACATAGAGCCGAATGCCGCTGGTCCGCGGGTTCATCGCAGCTCGCCGGACCGCATCGCGCAATGTGAGCACGTCAGCGCGCGAGTCGGGTCCCATCAGCTGCAGGTTCGTTGGCAGGATCATGCGATTGATCCATTCCGCCGTGAGCACGCGCAGCGCCTCGTGACGATCCAGGCGTGCGGCGTCGTGGCGCTGATCGAAATCCAGGACGCACTGCGGGCAGACCGAGTCACATTTGGCGGGACAGTCGAGCTTCTGGGCGGCGGTTTCGAAAAGCCCATCGACGAAGTCCGCCGCCGATGAGGCGTAGCCGGCGGCGTTTCGATCGAAGATCAGGATCGATCGCATCACTTTTCCGTCGTCGCTGCGCGCCTCTTTCGACATGCAGTCGAGCTCTGCGATCTGAACACCCAGCTTAATCGCCAGCGCATAGCGCAGCGCAATTGCGATGGTCTCGGCAGCACGGGAGTTCGTGAGCCAGAGCCCGGAGGCATCGCGCAGCTGGATCTCTAGGACGTCGGTGAAGGTGTCGTGGCCGAGTTCAATGCCGCGTAAGATTGACCAATCCTGCCCAGAGCACGTGCGCTGATCTCCCTTGCCGCCGCGTAGACGGGGATGCGGAGCGGAAAACACTGCCGGCCCCCCCCCAGCTGCGGGCATCGAGGCGGCGCGGCCGCAGGTCAAACAGATTGCATAGCCGGCTCCGTGGAATCCGTTCGAATGGTGGTAGACGTGCCCCTTGGTGGCTGTACGGAAGCGCCCGAAATCCGGGTTAGGAAGCGGCGCCCACTCACCGTCGGCGCTAACCCATTCGAGCTCCATCGGTGCCATCCTGGTGCTCGACACGTTGTTGTGCGGCTTCCACTCGAAATCGACCGCGAAGCCAGCGGGTTCAAGGAATCGGCTGCAGTTGCGCGTTTTCGCACCGCATGCAGCGCAATGCATTGCCGAATCGGGCGACGCCGTCGAGCCGCTCGCACCGCATGAACCGCACTGCCAAGCGAACCGGAGGGACTGAACCTCGCTGACTTTTGATTGCGAGGCCGGTACATGCCAGTTCAGCGTGATGCCCGCCGACTCGTACACACGTCCGTCAAGCACCACCTCAGCGCCCGGAGCGTATTCACGAAGCGCCGTAGGCAAATCTCGGCTGGGAAGCTCGCGCCGACGGTACATGTTGTCTCTGCGATCGTCTTTGTTGTCGCGCATGCGCTGAAACTCCTCGCGCGTGAGCGGATCGAAGGCGGCGATCGACGTCGGAAATCCGTGAACCGGCAAAAAGCCAGCGGTTGAGAGTTCGCGGAGCAGGTACTCCTCGTCGAGGCGCTTGAGCTGTAATTCGATGGCCTTGCGAGCCACGGAGTCGGACACCGGCGTCGCGGCGAGCGCCGTCTTGAGGGCAGCTCGCTCTGGACGCCAAAGAGCGGCCTGAAATTCAATCTGCGCCGCGCAGCGCTCGAGCAGCGACTTGTGCGGTGCGCCTTCGTACACGGAGTTCTTGACCAGCATGGACAGGCCCGAGCAAAGGCGGGTGTCGAGCAGCGTTGCAGGCTCCCGGCAAAACCCTGCGAATCGAGACACCGCGCTGGCATCCCCGTCGTTAAAAAACCATCCCGTAGTGAGGAATCGGATGTCCTGATCATTCTCGACAAACTCCCTCAAGAACGACCCCAGCACGAGGGCGTTGACGTGACGCTGCACCAAGATCGCGCTGTTTAGCGACACGACTGGCGCAGGAAGCGCCTGGGTGAAGGCCCAGGCGCTGTTCCGGAACACGGCCTGGTCATGCGGATTGGGCTTGGCCAAAGTCACGGCACACGACCGCAACTCGTTGCGTCGCCCTGCCCGGCCGGCGCGCTGAAGGTAGTTGGCGGCATGCGGTGGCACGTTGCTCATGGCAACCATGCTGATGCCGCCGATGTCTATGCCCATCTCCATCGTCGTCGAGCATGACAGCAGGTTGAGAAGCCCTGATTTGAACATGCCCTCGTACTCGGTCAGGCGCTTCGAAGATTGCTGGGCGGAATGCTCAGCTGTCGCGTAGTAGGCCATCAACTCGACCGTGCGATCGTGCAGGTCCGACCACAGTCCCTCGTGGCGCAAGTGAGCGACCTGCGAGTTTTTGCCGAGCCACTGCCGGGCCTTGGCTAGACGCGCGACGTAGTCTCCCTCACCGGCGCCGAAGGGATAGGGGTACACCGGCATCGAGACAAGCTTACAGGTGGCCTTCTCGATTGTTGTCGTGTTTGCCAGATACGGAGTGAGGCCTTTGGCGGTTGTCTCGAGAAAGCGCCGCGTGACAGGACAAATCCACGCGTTCTCGACGATGCGAAAGGACATTTCTTTGAGCGGCAGGAAACGACTCGCACCGCCACCGTGCTCGACTAGCAGGTGATTCGATGTCAGATCACCCCACGCGTGCCGCAGGACCTCGTTGAGGAGATCCGCGCCCTCGCGCGTTTTGACGTCGCGCTTCAGTAGCAAAGTGAGCAGCCGCACCGGCATCGGTGCGCGCCCCTTGGTGCGGGCGCAGGGCCAGTTGCGACTAGAACGGTCCGTCGTTCGATCCATGGGCACCAATCCCCGTGGATGCCACGGCATGCCCAACCAGCGGTGCCACAGCCCTTGCATAGATAAGCCGCCGCCGCCTCGCACGGTGTGGTCGAGTAGCAGCTTCAGGTAATCGCGCCAATCGTCCAGGGTCAGACCCGCCAACAGCCACGGATCTGGGGCGCGAACAACCTTGAACAATGCCGGATAGAAAACCGCCACCAGGCCCATTGTCTCGAGGCTGTTGAGCCGCCGCGGCCGGCGAGCGAACTCGCGCGCGATCAGCAGTCCGGCCAGTTGAAAGCGCGCGTCGCTGTCCTGAAACACCGGCGCATATTCGCGATAGCTCCGGAGCATGCGGTCGAGGTCGGCATTGTCGGTCGCGATCCGGCTATGCAATTCGTTGAAGGGAACGCCGGAACGAGCCAGGTCAGCAAGTTTGGTTCTGGCGTCCTTGATCATAGGCTCCGCGATGAGCCGCGACTCTTCCCCCTTGGAGGCGAGTTGTTCGAGCCCGGCGATCTGCTTTTCGATCGCCGCGCGTTCGGCGGCCCGCGGACCGAAGTGTTCAGTGAGAACGTGGTGGTAGATCAGGCCACGCAAAGACCCGCGCTCGGCATCCTGCTGCAGTCGCGTCGAGACACGCGCCGTGCCCTGTCGACTATCGTTGAATGCCAGGATTCGGCGCCCTCGGCTCGGAAGGTTGAGGGGATCCTTGCCATCCGGCGCATGCTCAAGCATCGCGGGCACGATCGTCGCAAGGAAGGTAGGGCCACCCACGCGCGCGGTACGCAGCAGTTCTCGGCGCGGGTTTTCTGTGCTCTCACACAATGGACAGGTCAGGCCGTGTCCCGCATCGGACGTCACGCGGACTTCGATTGCGCCGTCGGACGGCTGATCGGCGAGGCGCCGATCCTTTGTGAGATAGCAACGATCGGTCAGGCTTTCGCGAGCGCCGATGCGATTGGCAATCAAGAGACGCGTCGCGGTCAGCGAACGGTTTGGCTCGTCATCATCTTCCTGATCGTCATCGTCATCCTGCGCCTCGGCGTCGAGGCTGAATTCATCGTGGATCGCATCCACCACAGGCAGCACATGACCATCGCCCGGGTCGTAGGCGCGCAAATGAACTCCGCCACACTCGTCGCAGCTCGCGATCTCGTAACACGGGGCCCCGCACACGCAGGTCTGGCGCAACGACTTGTAGACCGCTCCAAATGGCCACGCTTCGTCGCGCAAGCCCTCGGGGCGCTCTTTGCACTTCCCGTCCACGCATGCCCAGAGGCCGGAGAGAGTTTGATGAAACAGGTGCCCACGCAGTGGCAGGAATGGCACTCCCCGTTCGGTACCAGACAACAGGTCGAGCCACTGCAGCGTCTCGGTGGTGGAGTGTTTCCGATTTCCCTTGGCGTCGAGCTCTTCGCGCAGCTGCGAGAGCGTGGCGACTCGAGCTCCGACCGTCGTGGGTAGCAGCCGTTCGCGCAGTGCGCGGGCCCGTGCATCTTTGGCGAGAGCGTGATACCGCGCGATGCTGTGAGTCTGGTCGGCGTCGATCGATGCAAGGTGCTCAAAAGCCGGGAGATCCTTGCCGATCACGTCCGCGATCTCGGGAATCTTGCGCTCGCCGGCGACAATGAAAACATGCTCGAGTGGCACGCCGGCGACGTCGGCGAGGAACTGACGCAGCTTGGTACCGGCTTCCCCCCGGTGGTCGCCGATGGTCGCAGACGTGGCGACGAAACGGACTTGGTCGGGTGTGACGTGGAAAGCGTGCAGCACGCGTCGAAGGAGCAGCGCGAGCTCAGCCGCCTGAGACCCGATGTAGCTGTGCGCTTCGTCGAGGATGATCCAGCGCAGCCGCCCGCTCGACTGATCGAGTATGGAGGCATCCTGGGACCGCACCAGCATGAACTCGAGCATGGTCGAGTTCGTTACCAGGATCGGCGGCGGCGATTCGCGCAGAGAGCGCCGGTCGGCTACTTCGGCCGGCCACCTCGGCCCATCGCGCGGCGGCGTCTCCGGCGTGTTGCCGTTATATAAGCAGAATCGGACATCGCCCTTAAATTCATCGGTCCAGGCAATCAGGCGATCGCGCTGGCTGTTGATGAGTGCGTTGAGAGGATACAGGAACAGGGCCCGAACCCCCACGAGCTTGGTCTGCAGCGCCTGCTGTTCGCGCACCAGATCGTTGAGCACCGGGACGAGGAAGCATTCCGTCTTGCCAGACCCCGTTCCGCTCGCCACGACGACAGACCGTGGCGGCTCCTCATGCAGGATATTCCAGGCCTCGACCTGATGCGTGTATGGCGGTTGCTCCGGATCGAAGGTGTAGTCCTTGGCGAACTCCTCGGGTGGATGGCCCATCGCCCTGACGAGCTCGGGCGCAAGGTGCCCGTGCGCACCACCGAGCGCGTGAAGTGAGTGCGGATTGGTCTTCCAGCCGAACGTGGCCTCGAAGGTCGGGTCACCGACGAAGCATCCCTCCTCTCCGACTGGCCGACCAAACACCTCGCGAAGGTGCTCACGCAGCGGTTGATCGGTGTATCCGAGGATGTTCACCGTCGCATCGGCTGCTCGCTGTGCGAGTTGCGGGAGGAGCGCGGAGAAGTAGCGGTCGGTCATGGTTGGCTTACAGGAGTAGGCGTGAGCAGGTGATGGCAAAGGCTTCCTGGAACCAGTGCGGATCCAGACGGCGGTAAGCCCGCATGGCGAGGATCGCATTGGGGTCCCTGAGCCAAGTGGCGCGGTGGTCGTGAACGGCGGCGTACGCCAATACGATTGGAAGGCGCACCGCGTTGTCTCGATGATCGTGCTGGGGCGGCGGCAGCAGCCACTTCAGCCCTGGCCAAGCCTCTATGGCACCGCGGATCTCATGCGCCAGCCCGCGCGGCCACTCTTCGCCAATGTGATCTCGGATCAACCGGTGATAGGCGCTGTTGTCGGACTGGTAGAGCGGGCCGCGTAGCACCGCATCCGCCATCTCGGGATCTCGCTTGCGCACGACCCGGCCCTCTATCGGCGGCGAGAGAGCCACGTGCAAAACAGGACGGAGGCTTTCGCAGTGTTCGGACAAGGCTTCCCGCCGTGAGTGGAAGTGCGTCGCGATGGCGGCCTCATCGAAGCCGAGGCCCTTCATACGGGCGCGAAGCGTCTGTGCGGCGGCGCGCCAAGCGCGCAATGACACCGACTCCCACAAGAATGGGAGGTGGAGCGTCCATTGATGCAGGAAGCTGTCGGCAAATTCGCGGCGCAGGGCCAACGCCGCCATGGCCGCGGGGTGCTCCGCGAATCGCGACCAGAGGTCCAGGTACGTCAGTGGAATATGGCCTAGCAGGCGCGCGAGATCCTCGGCCAGTCTCCAATCAGGATGCGCGCTGTCGCTCACCATGGCGTCGAGCGCGTCGCGCAGCGCCGCCTGCCGATTGCCCTCTCCTGAGCCGATCGCGGCTGCCAAACGACTGTCGCCAGAAGGGGCGTCGCGGAAAACCGTCTTCAGTAGCGGCCGCTGCTGAAGAATGCCACCCGGCGCCTCGTAGACGAACCATGGACCTGGAGCGAGGCGATCGGCCTCGAACCCCCAAAGCGCCTCCCCCTCCTCTCCCATGGACGCGAGCACGATCGGTTCGCCGCCGACTTCGTTTAGTCGCAAGGCCAGTATCGTCGCGTCAGGTGCGATGCCCCGGATGCCGGTGTCTTCTGGCTTGAGCGCGCCGGAGAAGCGCATTACCCGCAGATGCGCGGTAGCGCCGCTAGGGGTAGTGACGGTGAAGTCAACGTGGCCGTCGCGCCCGCTACCGGTCAGCAATTCCTCAATGGCCTCCCGATAGTCAATCGGACAAACCTCAATGCGCCGCGCGTCTGGCAGCGACGCAACCTCGAAGCGCCGAGCCCCCGACCGCGTGGCGACGCCGCCGCCCGCGCTCAACGTGAGCGTAGCGCGCGCGTCGTAGACCAAGAATCGCACGCCGTGGATGGCATGCAGAGCCACCTTGTCACCGTTTGCTAGCAGGCCTCCGCCAGCAGCGCGCAGCGCGATACCACGTCCTGGGAAGGGCAGCCGCCCCGGCGTCGCGATCGTGGTATTGCCCCAGATGAAGTCGACCTTGATCTCTTCGGGCGCTGGCTCACCTAGCTTGGCCCAGCGCACGCGCAGCTGAAGGTTCTGTCCATCATCGTAGTTAAATATCTCGACCCCTTCGGTACGCGAGACGACGCCTTTGGCGCGCCAGTTGGCTAGGGTCACACCTCCCTCGTTGGCCAGATCGCTGGACTGCAAACGCAGTGAAGCATTGGACGGCAGCACTACGAGCCGCGTGCGCCACTCGATAGCGCCCTTGGCCGGCCAACGCGCCTCGACCGGCCCAATCGGCATGTCGACTGGCGTGGTGGTTCCCAGGACTTTCCACCCGAGAGACTCCGGTCGCATCTGTCGCATGCCATCTGCCAGAGCGCGCCGATACAACTCAGGCTTGCCCTGGAATAACGGCACATCGAAGACACCCCACAGGCGCGAGCCGGACCACTCGAAAGCGTCGTTGGCCGCATCAGCCTGTTGGGTCGTGATGGCAAATCGTTCGCTGCCAACTGCGACCGTTACCTTGCCGCGGATGCGAAAAAGGACTCGCCCATCATCAGTGCTTCCAATCTTGGTCCATCGGGAGCCGGGGGCATGCTCGACCCGAGCCGCCCCTGGAAGGGAGGCCACCACTTCGATCGGCGCAAATCGACCACCTCCTTGTCGCAACAACGGCATGCGCTTCGCATCATCGGCGTGCGCATCGAATATCCAGGGCTGATCTTCATCCAGGCGCTCACCCTGCTGGAGCACGCAACGCCCCACCAAGCCCAGTTCGGTTCCGAGCTCGAGCTGCTGTGCCTGTGCTGCAGCAGCACCGTGGGCTTGGATCTCGCGCGCGTCGACTCGATAGGCGCTGTGGCCGGGGAGTTTGCGCGCGGTGACACGCGCAAGCTCCTCGCCGGCGACGTACGTGATCGTAGCAACCCGAGGCAGCAATTCCACCGGCACCCCGAATAAGGCCGCGAAGTCGGCGGATTCGATGCGAACGGGCAACCCCACGTCCACCCATAGCCGATACATTCCGGCTTGGGATGTCTCAACAAGGTAGCGGGCAGCCGAGTGTGTACGCCGCGGCCGTGCCTGGCGCTCGGTGATCACCTCACGGAATAAGCCTTCGACGAGGGCGTGAACGACTCCGTCCTCAATCTCGACCGGGAAGCGCTGGCGCCAGTCGCCGGTGTGATGGGCGTCTAGCCAAGCCAGGGGATCGGCGCGCTGGTCGCCCCCCATCCCTTGGGCGAGATGCAGCGTGGTTTGCACCATCCCGCCGAGGAGCTCGTAAATCTCTCGCTGCCGATAGTGCCGCGGAAGGGTATCGGCCAGACTCTCTATCCAGACAATCAGGTCGTCCTCACTCGGAGACAACTTGGCGCCGAGGCGGACCAGCCGCTGCAGCATAGAACCCAACTGGCTGCGCGCTTCCTGGAGCAATCGCAGCGGCACCCCGCCCTGAGCCGCCACGCTGCCAAGGAAGCGCAGCCCAGCACGCTCCAGCAGCTGCAGCCCCCAGCGGCGCAGCCCGTCATGCACGCATTGGGCGCGCGTACTTGGGGACCAGGTGTCCCACGGCACGTCCAGGGAGTCGAGGATCGGCTTCCACGTCCAATTGCCGCCGGAGTAACGCCGCTTCCACCATTCGGCAGCATAAAGGACGAAGCAGGCTTGGAACGGCCCCTGCACGGACATACGGTCGATCGCAAGGTGCGAGGGGTGCGCCTTCAAGGACGCCTGCAGCGCACGCTCAAGCGACTCGAACTCGCCAGCCTGCAGCCGATAGGAATAAAGCGGGTCGCCCGCACGGCGCGACGTCCGCGTGCTCAGGAACTCCTGCCGCCAAGTGTCGAGATCCACGTTCTTGACCGTTACGCCGAAATTAATAGTCCCCGAAAATTCTTTATGTCGCCCAGCGGCCCTTAATCGAGATTGCTGCGGCGCCAATAAAGTGCCCGAGCAATCTTGCATCGACTGCCTCGCCGTGCGCGATCGCATTTCGTACGGCTCGCGCATGGATCAGCAGGGACTTTGTGCTCTCGGGGACGGACTTTTCTGCTCGCAAGCGCACGAATGCCGGTCCCCACTCAACGTCGCGTGGAATCTCGCAGACTTCTGGATCCGGGTCGGAGCGATACGAGCGATCGAGTTCCGCCTTGTATGGTCCGAGCACGCTCGGCCGGCTTGCTTCCATTCCGCAGAATAGGCTGCGCGCTTGGGCCGTCCAGATTCGCCGTTCCAGCTCTCCGGCAGCGACCTGATCAGAGGTGGATCGCGCCGCGAGCGCAATGGGAGATTCGAAGCGCTGCATGCCGTCGTACTGCACCGGCACATGCGCCGCAGCACCGCAGCTCCGAAGCCAAGCAATAGGATCGAGTAACGGGGTCGTGAGCGCGGCCAATCGATCGATCAGATCTAAATCAGGTCCCGCGAGTTCAACGGCCAGACACTCCCAATAGTTGGTCGGACCCGGGCCTTGGCGGTTCCGGAAACGATCCGCAGCGTAGATCCGCACATCAGTGGGCGTGATGCAGCCTGACCAATCTACCGAATGCAGCGACTTCGCGCCTGGCCGTTTCAACTCGTCGGGCCAAACCAACCAGAAGCGCAGACACTGCGGCGGTGCACCAGCGGCCAGGCGCTGTAGCACCAGGATCGCCCATTCGCGCCAAGGCGCGGTGCTGCAATCGATCTTCAGGACCTGCCGATTGAGGTCAGGGTTCTGTAGCAATCGCCCCGGATCGGAGATCGACCCCACGTTGAGCATCTCGGCACAGTGATCGAAAGTGTGGTCACCCGTTAGCGGCTGGACGAAGAAGCCATGCCCGGTGAGAGCGACGTCCAGGCGATCGGCCATCGCTGGGCCGCGCCCAGATGGACTGGTCAGCAGGCAGCGCCCCGCGCGTGCAGCATCGACCGCGGCCTGGATCCTCTCGCCAGGCCCGTGGAGATCGAGTGGATCGATCACGACAGTTCCAGCATGGCCAGGTCGAGAACCGGGTTCAGGCCCCAACGTCCTTGTTCGTCGACCTGGAGCGCCCCCATCCACTCCATGTATGTGAGCGATCGCGTTGCGTCGGACGCTATGGCCTTGTCGCGGAAGTACTGCTCTAAGCCCTGTCGGCTGTCGGGCTTCGTCGGCATGTCGTTGAGAATCAGCTCGTGGTCGGGGCGCAAGCCGAAGAGCCCAAATACGCTCTTGAGTTCGGCCACCTTGAGGGCCTTGAGCAGATCCAGCGTGCCCGGCATCTGCCGCTTCTCGGCGAGATGGGCACAACACGCCTCGATCAGCGAGGTACAGCCACCAGTGATCTGCAGTATCTGCGAGAGGGCCGCGTCACCCGTGTAATCGGGAAGCTCGAGGTGTTGCAGATGAAGCTTGAGGGCCTCGGGTGTCCACAGCGGCAGGTAGGTCATGCGCGTGCCCGACTGCGAGGACAGATCCCAGGCGCGCTCGGGATCGCACACTAGTAGCACGGAGCGGTGCTCAGCCTGTAGTGCGGCATCCACTTCAGAGATGCGGCTCTGCGTGCTCGCATGCCAGTTCCCGCTCACCACATAGAGCTCGCGCTGCTGCGTCGGCAAGGAGAGGGTGAGGCGCTGCTTTTGACCGCTCCGGCTCTTGCTGATCTGTGTGACGAACTCACGCATCAGGTTCTCGCTGTCGGCGATGCCCGTGCGTGCCACGACGCGTCCGCCGGCCCAGCTCGGATCAGCGCCGAGCTTGCGCAGACGCGCCAGTCCCGAGGCGTCCGAGGCGGTGATAAACCGACTCGACTCTCCCTGCATCGGCGGTGCGCAGATCGTATTGATCAAGCGCTCTGGCAACGGGCAGACGGTTCCATCCGCGAACATCGGGCGCTTCTCCGACGGATCGAACGCCTCGAACGCCTGGCGCGTGCCTCCACCTTTGAGGAAGTCGGTGACCTGCGGGATCTCGCGCACCTTCGACAGGATACGCGGCGAGCGGAACTGGTATTGCTGCGTGTGCGGCTGACGAACCAGCAGGCCGAGGTTGATCAGCGCTTCGCACGCCGCCTCGACAATGGTGGTCGGATCACTCTTGGGAAACAGGCCCGGCGCCACCTGCACCGCACGCTCGGAGATCGCCGAGAGCAGCATCGAAACATCGGCGCCGTCACGGTATGCCTGCTCCTCTGCGAGAATGGCGCAGACTGCGATGTAGCGCTGATCCAGCAGCACCGTTAGTTTGAAGATGTTGAGGAACTTCAGGCGGAGTTCCTCGTTAGCCTCGGTCGCGATCAGGTCTTTTTGCGTGATCTTGAACGGCGCCACCGGCTCAAGGCTCGACACGGGCTTCTTGTAGAGCGTCTCGAGCAGTTTCGAGCAGTAGCCCTGAATCAGCGCTGGGTAGAAGCTCGCGGCCGACATGATCTGCAGAGGTAGGTCCGCTGACTCGAACTCGAAGCCCAGTGCCGCGAGCGGCTCCACGATCAGCCGCAGACCTTCGTGGCGATCCTCGTCAATGAACGGCGTGATGGCGATCGCGTCGCTGAAGCGACCCAGGCGTGTATTCCAGCCCAGCGACACACGCTGCACGTTATTCAGACCCGAGATGGCGTAGCTGAAGCGATCCGGGAATCGGTGAGAGAGCTCAGTGGTGAAGTCGTAGAGCACCTTGAAGTTCGACTTCTCCTCGAGGTGCATAAAACGGTCGGCTTCATCAAGGTAGAGCGTCAAGTGGGTGATCTTGTCGTCCTGGAACGCCTTCTTGAGGGTGTCCAGGACGAACTTCGGATTGCCGTTGGTGAACTGGATGTTCGGGCTCGACACGACGTTATGCGTACGTAGGGCCTGCGCGATCAGACGCCAGACCTCCTCCTCGTACTTCTCCTCGACCATATGCTGATTGAGTTCGACATGGAGATAGAACTTTTTCTGGGGCGGCGAGGATTCTTTACGGCAGATGTCCGCGATAATGCTGGACTTGCCGAGGCGGCGACCGCCGAAGATTAGACCCGTTCGCGTCTCCATGATCTGCCGACGAGCCGAGCGGCGGCCGAAGTACATCTCAGGTGTGGTGGCGTCCTCGATCTTATAGGGCTCGGTGTAAAGGAAAGACGATGCCACAGCCACGACGCGCGCAGCGGCGCTGGTCGGAACACGCGTCGCGTACTGCATCAAGTGCTCGTCGATGATCAGACAGCCACGCCCTGCCTGGCGTATGTCGGCGTAGAGCTTGCGGCGATCCTCTATCGTGAGCTTGGTGCGAGTCAGCAGAATGTTCGGCCCGAGCTGCAGGGCCTCGCGGATATGCGTGAGCGTCGCCGCGCCGTGCACCACCGCCACGCGGAAACGCGCCTTGGCAGACGAGCCGATCGCGGGGAGAACGAAGGCTTCAGTGCCGACGGCCAAGGCGAAGTCAAGATTGGAAACTTCGTGGATGGCCACCGTGTTATGCATCTTGGGCGAGGCGACGCTAACGACGCTGGTGCGCGCGAGCGCCGACAGGAACGCGACAAGGGTTTGCGCAGCCCCGGTCTGCCCCGACTGCGTGACCTGAACCCAGGAATCCAGGATAGATTTGCGCAGAGCTTGGTCGTCTTTGGACAGCCGCGGCTCATCGGTGATCGGGTTTTTCTCCTGGCGTGCCACCGCCGGTACGTAGGTCTCGTGGAACTCGCGCAACACCGTGTTGCCCACCTCCAGACGCGGAAGGCTTTGGCCATTGAGCAGCTGGGAAAAGAAGTCCTCAGCCGGCACGATCTGACCCTCGCGAGCCAGCTGCAGCACCTTGTCGACGTCGCTCTGGCGCTCTTCGGCAACTGTAGCGCGGTCGATCGAGACCTTCTTCTCGAACGCCTTGAGAGCCTTGCGCTGGATCTGCGCGAGAGGCTCCACGATAGCGACGTCGAGGAACTCGGCCGCAGTGATGAAATCGGTGGGGCGATCGTTCTGCAGCGGGCCGCTCACTGCGCCTTCGATCGGCAGGTTCTTGGACAACTCCAGCGTGAGTTCCAGCGCAGCGTCCTTGCGGGCGACGTCAGACGGCGGAAGCTGCAGGGAGAAAGCCGCACGAGACAGCACCTTGCGCGCTGCGCTGACATGGTCGCGCAAGCCGATGCGTGCACGGCTGCGTGCGGTCTCGTATTCGTGGGTCAGGTCCGGGAGGGCCGGATGATCAGGTGCTTGCGAACACAGCATCGTGATGGCGGCGTTGGCGCTGAGGATGCGATTCGCCTCGGTGTGGGCGCGAGCTGCGTTCGCGAAAGCCTCGTCGGTGAGCGCGATCGGCTGTGCGCACCGCAGCGTGCTGAGCAATTCGTTGCGATCGCCGTGGATCACTATCTCGCGACCGACGGCGTACAACGTCTTACCTTCGTTGCTCGCATCGCTGATCTCCACGCCGAGCTCAAGCTCCTGCAGCACCAGGTCGCGATGCAGCCGCTCATCGATGCCGACCACTGGACGCGCACCGGCGACGCCGATGATTAGATCCCGCAGGTCACGCAGAACCATCTCGAGCACGCCGCGCGCCACTTCGTGGGCACCGCTGTAGCAGATCAACGACAGCGCCTCGATCGAGCTGGCGATGCCGCTGGCCAGCCGTCCGGTGTAGCTCGCCAACCGGGCCGTTTCCTCGGCTCTCCGAGCCTGAGGAGGATTGACCAGACGTGCAGCGTGGCCCAGGAAATCGCCTATGCGCTCAACCGCAGAAAAGAGCCTCTGGCGATTCGTGGAAAGCAGGCGATCACCGCTGAACTTGGCAAACACGGTGTCGATGATGTCATCGACACCCTCGTCGAAGAGGGCCGCAGCAGCTGCGAGCGTTTCCTGGAGAGCTGCACCCTTCTCGCTATTGGCTAGGCCCGCCAGCGCGGCGCCAATCGGATGCGCGCCGCTGCGGATGAACCGCCACGTATGTTGCGAACTCACATGGGAATTGAATTCGTGACGGGTCGATCCATCGACGTTATCTACGATGCGACGAGCACGTGCACGCGCTTCCTCTAGCAAGGACTGGCGCGCACCTTCTCCTTTGCTCAGAGCATCACGCAGTGTCTCAAGAGAGACCGGAAGATTCGTTCGCTGGGGCTCTTCAAGCAGTGGCGCGAACGACACTAGCGCCGGCAAACCCAGGTGATCCACGAGCAGATGGATGTTGTACGTCGCCATGGCGTTCGTGGTGAACAGCGCCGGCTTGATCACTGCAGCAAGGTACGCCATCGCGTACGCCTGACTCATGTCAGTGTCTGCCGACGACAGCAGGCGCTGCAGCACCGCATCGAAGTGCCGATCCAGTCCGTCGTAGCGTGGCGTCTCTGCGCCGCACGTGGCGGCCGCGCCGGCGAGCAGCGCGTAGAAAGCGGGCCCGCCCACAAGCTCCTCGAGCAGCGCTTCTTCGTGCACGCGGGCCAGCGCGAGTGCCAAGCCTGGATTGCCATTAAGCATCAGCCGCGTGAGCGGCTGCAGCGTCGACTCGTCATCGCCACTCGTGACGGTGGACTCGACAACAAGCTTTGCCTCGTTAGGCGCCATCGTGGCGGTGGTCGGCTTTTCGACGGGCGGCGGAACCAAAGTGAGCGCCGCGACGGACGCAAGCGGCGGCACGCTTGCAGTCTCCTGTAGCACGGCCTCTTCGCTAGGCACGGAGCTGACCATAGAACTGGGCGTGGCGATCAGCGGCACCGCTGGCGCGTCTGGGGATGCACTGCCGGCATCCGAGAGACGTTCAGTCCGCTCTGGGCGGACGGCATTGGCGAACGCCAACGCCTCCTCGAACTTGATCCGCTTGGCCAGTAGCGCTTCATCCTGCGGTGCTTCCGGCAGTCCGCAATCTTCGAGGAACCCACGGACTGTCTCGACCTCGAGGCCGAAGGCTTTAGCGGCGTCAAGCATCGCGACGCGTGCGCCATGCATCTTGGCCAAGTCCTCGTCAGAGCCCATGCCGCCGCCAGCGGCGAACGCGGCCATCGCCGCGGCCAGATCATCGATGAAGCGAGGTAGCCCACCACCGGCCTTCGAAGCCGATTCAAGCGCCATGAGGAAGGTGGGCGTGAGATACGTTGCATCCGGAGAGCCCGAAGAGATCGGCAGCTGCGCGATACCGTACTGCGGGTGCGTCGCCTTGTTGCAAGCCAGGATCGAAGCCTGCACCGAAGCGAGCAGAGGGGAAACCTCCGTCGGATCCACTCGGTGCTTGGCGAGCTTGATAAACGCTGCGACCTCTCTCATGTGACCGGCGGCCTCGCTCATGAACGCGAAGACCTGCGGATCGCTATCAGGCGTCGCAGTGGCTAGGGTTTCGCGAAGCTTTCCGGCGAGGGTCACGAAGAGCTCACCAGACTGCATCTCGAAACCGACGGGCTCCCTGGGAGCGCTCCGGAAGGCGACAGGAGCCGGGGAAGACACCAGCACGGCGGTCTCTGACGGATCAAGCGTGCGCAACCAGTCCAAGTACTTGAAGACCTGGCATAGCGGCTCCTCGCCGTTGTCGAGATTTACGGGAGCTGTAGCTGCCGGATACGGCAAGGTGGGTAGATCACTCGCCTTAGGTGGATACGCGGCGCGGTAGATATCCTCGTAACGAGCGGAATCAGGCAACTCACCGAAGACCCACGCGTTCATGATCAGGGCAAGGCCCATCACATCCGCAGTCGCCCGCGGGGACACCTTCGGCACGAAGTCATCTGCCACGACAATGCCGGTGCTCGTTCGTTTTAAGTTCTGGATAGGTACCGCTACTTTGGCTTCAATCGCGCACTCGAGGAAGGCGCGACCACCAAAGGGGGTTGCAAGACGCTCGAGAAGAAATGCGTGAATGTCATCGCCGCGAGGGCGCTCACAGGAGAGATTGAACGTGCGGGAAAGTGCAGGCCACATCTTTCGGATGTCGGCAGTGAGGTACCGCAGCACCTCTGCTGTCAGCCCGGCGTCTATGAATGAGGGGAGACGCTCTGGGTAGAGCTGGAGATTTGGATTTCGAGGGTCTTTCCGTGTGGGGAACCGTCCCACGGTGTCGACAGGAACGCCTTTGGCTGAGACCGGCGCTGCGTGCATAGCCATCAAACTGGCGCGCAGAGCCTCTGAAGGATCAGGTCGAATTAGCACTGCTTCCCCTCTTGCTCGTTTGACTGGCTTAGCTCTACAGCAACTCCCTTAGGATACGCACGGATGGTCGATTCCAGGGACTGGATCAAGAGCTAAGGCGGCGGTTGCGATTCAGCCACCACAGTATCCTTGGTGCGGGCAGATGACGGCTAGTCGTTCGATACGTGATTCCTCGCACGCGCGAGTCGCTTAGGCGATTAGCTGCATATCTCGGTGATTTTCTACTCAGTTGAAGTAGATCGCACGTTAATCCTGAACACGAATCTGCCGTCATGTTCGATGCGATCGAGTGCCTGCGAAACCGACTATCTGACGCACGACGGATGTCTCGCGCCCCGGCAAGCCTGAGAAGGACTATTACCCCCGCGCTTGTAGCTGCAAACTCCACGATCAGAGTGCGAAACTCTTTCCCAACTCGCTCAAGAATAGTGCCGGGAACCTCGCCGAGTTCGGAGTGCGCGAGCGTGACCGACTCTAAAGATGTACCTGGAGCCGCTTAGCGGCTCTAGCTGACACCTTTAGCTCCGCCTTCCGTAGGAATGTACTCAATCAGCTGCTCGACTCTGCACCCGAAGTATCCGCAAAGCTTGTCGAGCACGTCCGTCCCAATTTTGTAAGTCTGATCGTTTGCAAGTCGCGTAAGAGTGTTCCGGTGGATATCAGCGTCGCGCGCCACCTCTATCAAATTGATAGTTCTGGACTCCGCGAACTCCTTGTCTGCGAGTAACCGCTTGAAATGATTCCTGATCATTAGATATGCACAGTTAAAAGTGCACAAGCACTTTACATTGTGCGCATGCACCCTATAATGGGCACAACATGCACAGCACGTTGTGCATACGCACCAAGGGAAGTGCCTATGAACCAGGAACCTAGCACAGCCGCAGATTACTTGACGACCGAGGAACTCGCCTCGCGAATCAAGTACGACTGCAGAACGATTCGTGAGCGGCTGAAAGATTCGGTCTTGCTTGAGGGAACTCATTACTTTCGCCCCTTCGGTGGCCGAAAGATTCTGTACATCTGGTCCGCGATTGAGCGCGACATGATGCGCGCCTCAACGCGAGCCGCTCCGATGATTCCGATGGCGGCTGGCGGAGTCTGCCGTGGGTAGCATTCGTGCACGCCAAAGCAATGGCCTACTGTTTTTTGATTTTCGGTATCAGGGAGTGCGATGCAGAGAACAGAGCACACTTCAAGATACAGCGAAGAACCGAGCTGACATGCAGAAGGTTCTTTCTCGAATCGAAAGCGAGATCGCTGACGGAACCTTCGTCTACCGGCAATACTTTCCGAGTAGCAAACTCGCCAAACAATTCGAGGCTACGAAATCTGCCACTGTTCTTCCAGCCGCCATGGCAACGGAAAACATCGTGCAAGTTGTTGCTCCGTCTTTTTCCGAGTTCATCCCAGTTTGGGTTCGAGAAATGCAACCCAACTGGCGCAACAGCACACGCGGCTGGATGGACACAATCATCAACGTCCACCTGCTTCCTGTGTTCGGCGCTCGCATCATTTCGCAGATCAAGCGCGAAGACCTGCTGAGCTTTCGCGCCGATCTCAGTGCACGCACAACGAAGTCTGGCCGCCCTATCTCGACGAAGACGGTCAACACCGTCATGCGTGTTCTTCGAGCAATCTTGACGGAGGCTGCGGCGCGCTTTGGTTTCACCGCGCCGCCGACCATCAAGCGGCTCAAGGTGCAGCGCAAAGAAATTCTTCCGTTCACGCTCGAAGAGGTGAACCTTATCCTTTCCAGCATCCGAGCCGACTACAAGTCGTATCTCACTACGGCCTTCTTTACCGGCATGCGGCCTGGCGAGATCAATGGCCTCAAGTGGGAGCACGTTGATTTCGAGCGTCGCGAGATTCGCGTGCGTGAGACGTTCTCGAAGGGCAAGGTCGAATACACGAAGACCGACGGCAGTCAGCGCGAAATCTCGATGAGCGCGCCAGTGTACGAAGCGCTGAAGCAGCAGCAAAGCGTGACTAAGAAGCTTGGCGCGTATGTCTTCTGCCTGCGCAACGGCGAACCGCTGAACGATGGCAACTACAGCAAGCGCGTGTGGCATCCGCTGCTGCGTCACCTGGGCCTTCGTCGCCGAGTGCCTTATCAAACGCGCCACACCTGCGCGACGTTGTGGTTGGCCGCCGGTGAGAACCCGCAGTGGATCGCAAGCCAGCTTGGCCACACGACGACGGAGATGCTGTTCCGCGTCTATTCCCGCTTCGTTCCCAACCTGACGCGGCGTGACGGCGCTGCGTTCGAACAGCTCCTGATCAACAAGGGCATCACCGCCACTGCGGATGCCAAATAACCAGCACGCCATCGCGCAAAAGGACACTCTCATGATCTTCGCCAACACGCTCCGCGATCACATCGGCTCCGATATCGACATGCTGCTCACGCTTGAACGCAAGCAGATCGTCACGGGCACCAGCGGTCGCCGCGTTCAGCAGTACATGCTGGCCGACAACACCGAGCAGGTTATCGGCGTGCGATACGCCGAGCATTGCAAGCAGGATATTCCGGATGGATCGATCGTCCGACTGCAGGGGCGTATTGCGCAGGCTCCATCCGGGCAGATGGTGATTTCACTCACGCAGATCTCGGTGGCGGATCGCAGCAGCATTCGCAACGCTGCGCATCTGCTCCCCTCATATAACCTGGCTCAGCCAATCGCGAATGCCGTTGCCAACATCGGAGCGTTGATCGACGATGTCCGCCCCGAACTGCGGACCTTCCTCAACAACGTTCTGCTCGATCCCGCGATTCGCCCTTCCCTGTTGACGGCACCGTGGGGCCCCAGCTTTGCGGAATCACGGCCCGGCGGGCTGATCGCGACGATCGGTCGCGGACTGACGCGCTGCGAACTGGCGGGCGCCCAGCGGCACCAGCACTACCAGGACGTGCATCTGGCGTGCATCGCCTATCTCTGCCGCCACCTGGGCCGAATCCGTACCGCGAAGATCAACACCGCGACTGCCCAGTTCCTGACGCCTGAACTCGCCTCGCTGCAGCTGCTCGCTCCACACCTAGCCGCCCTCTATACGACGTGGGCCGACGGCGCGAAGGAGCTGGAGCACGCCCTGCACTACCTTGCGACGCCCACGGCTGTGCGCGGCAAAGCTCAATACCGCTTCGCTGAAACGGCTGCCGAATCGTTCGGTGCGCCGTGCGCCTGATCGGCGCCTAGTCCCTCGCCGCGTCTAGCGGCTCCCCCATCCCTACGTGTTGCGCCTGCGCGAACGGGCGACGGGGCTTTGCGCCCTGAATTCGAGGAAGACGTCATGACAATCCAGCGAATCGTGTCAGGCAACCGCACACCAGTAGAGCGCTATGCGCAGTTGTTCGCCCAGCTGTACGGGCTTCAAGGCGGCGGCTTCGCTCAGGTGAGCAACACCAAAGAACAGGATCCGCCGTTGCGCGCCTCCTTCACCATCGAGCGAGATCGAGATCGCGTGCTCACGCGCAACGCCAAGCTGGCCGACGCGACAATTCAGCTGCGGCGATCGGTTCGTGCGACCGGTGGCGATCGGCAAATCGGGAACGCCCTGCCCGCCCACACGCTGATGCTCGAGCTCGCACTCGACCAACCCGATTGGAAAGACCGAGCACGTCAGTTCTTCCTGTCTCATCCGAACCTGAAAACGCTGCATGTGACCGGCGACTTTCCACCGCGTCGCCAGGACGATCTTGTGCAGATCGCTGACTTCACCGACCGCGTGCTCGCAACACCGTTCGAGATCGCCAACCCAGGCGCCCCCAAGAAATCTGTGCTGCCAGAATCGCTGCTCGAAACGACGTTCCTGCAACTGCGCGAGCGTTTCCCATCGCAGTTTCGAACCATGGAGGTTCGTGACTTCTCCGTTCCGAGCGGATGGCTCGCACTCGTGACCGAGCTTTGCGAACAGATCGATCACGGACTGGGCGACGCCGATCAAGCGGCCTTCCACTGGATTCAGATCACGCGCCGTTGTCACGGACTCACCTGCTGCTACCGATTTCACCAGCCATCTCCGGTCCTGAGCCAGGACACTGTGGAACCGTTCGACTGGGGGCATCTCGGCTTCGTCGTCATGAAGCGAGTGCGCAGAACCGAACTGCGGGCCACCGCCACCTGCGAACTCTGCGGCCGTCCTGGCCAACCGCATCGCCGCGGAATTCATCGGTGGCTCTGCGACGAGCACGCCCGGCCGGGATGGAATCCGCTGTTCGCCTATCGATAACGAAAAGGCGGGCTTTTTAGCTGGCGCCAGTTATCCACAGGCTTCTTGCGGCCCTACATTTTTCGAAACTTTGTGGGTTAAATAGAACGGCGTTCTTAAGTACCCATTCTGAACTGCCCGAATTCAGGAGCACCCAATGAGCTGGCCCGTGTGGTTTCTTCTCTGCATTGTCCCGGCCATCGCCGCTTACGGAACCGGGCAAGCCGAGGCCATGCTGCAGCATATGCAGGCGCGTGAGCACAGTACCTCCAAGGGACAGCAAGGGCTCGTACTCTTCGCCCCGCTCCTCATCGGCGGCTTCATCGGCTTCCATGCCGCCTTCGTCGTCCCTACGGTGATGACAATGGCAGGGACACCGGGGATTCGCACAGCCTGCTTTCTGATGCCGGAGTGCACACAAGACGCGGACTATCTGCGTACTGCCGATCCCAAGAAGCCCCATTCGATCGACTACGCTCGCTATCTCGCGGTCAAGGAGGGGCTGAGAGCCTTTCACGGCTACATGCGCGGCGATCTACGTTACGCCGATCCCCTGCTGAAAAGCCTGCAGTGGATTTCCGCCTTCATCTGGGCCTACGCGGCCCTACTGTGGTCGTTGCCACTCATGCGCCTGGCGATTGGTGCCGCCGTGTTGGCGGGTCTGTTGTGGGTCGCATGGTTCGTCATCAAGACGATCTTGCTCGCCATCGTTAGCTAGCGCCATCGCTCCGACGATTTGCTGCTAACTCCTATGGCACGCACCTACTTCAGCCTCCGAATACGCCGCTTCGCCGACTAAGCGAAGCACCGCCACGTATCGAGCGGTCGACGCGCAGGCACTGCGCACCGAATTGCTTCTTTTTCATTAGAGCGGCAGGCCCACATCGGGCCTGCTTGGAAACTTGCGTCCATTTTCGCCGCTCGCGCGTCGAGACGCATGAAGGATTGGGAGGTTGTTGCGATGGACCTTGAGTTCGCACGCTGGTTGATCCACTCCGGGCAGATGAACAACACCGAAGATGGAGCCTATTTCCGCCTCCATAAGCTGAGGTTCTCCATCACACAAATCCTTCCGTACCTTTCGAAAATACGCGCTGACGACATTCGGCTCGACAACGAAGGCTGGCTCATCGCGGTTCACTGCATGCAGCCCGTCCTCGCCGCCGCGAAGGCCATGACCGAGTCATCCCAAAAGGCAGGGGGTGGAACCACGTCATCAACAGACACCGCAGATTCATCTCCGCTGAAGACACGCAAGCCAGACACCGGCACATCGAGCCAAACCGATAGTGCGCGCCTCAGTCAGGAGAACGCGTTTCTGCCAGCCGACAGCTACGAGTCGAAACGAGAGCCTCGCCTCGGATTCGCCATTTGGGATGTGCTGGACGAACGGAAGATCGACTTGCAGGTTTCTTACTGCGATGGTCGCTCGAAAACCCGCAAGAAGAAGTTGCTGGAAGAAGTGGTCGAAGGGTCCGTCCGCCACATCCCCATCGCGACGTCACACCATATCAATGCGGTGCGGGATCTGGCCGTCGACTTCCCGCACTTCGAAGCCGTTATCGAGTCGGTCGTCACTCATCTAAAACTACAAAGGAACACGGATCGCGCAGTCGGTTTCGAACCGATTCTGCTTGATGGCCCACCAGGTGTTGGCAAGACCGCGTTCTGCCGGGCTCTGGTTGCCGCAATCGATGGCAGCCTGTACCTGCGCAGCATGGCCGAGGCCACCAGCGGCTTCCTATTTACCGGCAACTCTTCGCAATGGAGTGACGCGGACGCCGGCGTGTTTGCCTACATGCTTGCGAAAGAGCCTACCGAGCGCTTGCCGGTGCTCCTGCTCGATGAGTTGGACAAGGCCCGCATCGGAAATTTTCCACCAGATCAGGTTCTGCTCGGCGTCCTTGAACCGAGCACTGCGAAGATCTTCCGTGACGAGTACCTGCAGCTGACCCTCGACGTCAGCCCGATCCCGATCATCGCGACGTGCAATCGCACGTCCACGATTCGCCCCGAGCTCGTCTCCCGCTTTCACTACTTCTATGTCCCCGCACCGGATCGCGAGCAGATGCCGGCGATCATCCGATCCGTTGATCGTGCGTTGCGAGCCGAGCGTCCCGAATTTGCCGAGTACTTCGCGCCGCTCGATGAGGCCGTGGTGGCCCACCTGGTAACGGCGACGCCACGAGAACTCCGGCGACAACTACTGACTGCCTATGCGAACGCCATGGGCGCACGCCAGAAGACGAAGCGGTATCGCGTGAAGCCCGCCCACTTTCCCGACAAGCCGATTCACCCGGAGGTGCTGAGCTTGTTCAGGCGGCTGGCGCGGACGGATGAGGCCTTGCACTAGGAGGGCGCGATGTCCGCCGCTATGACACGGCACCGGTTAGCTTCGGCGCTTCCGACCGGGAGGCTCATCGAGCGGCGGGAGCAACTTTTTGAGTTCGGACAGGGACGGCACGAGCGTGGAAATCTCAACGTCGAGGGCAAGCGCCACGCGGGCCAGCACAATGAGACTCATATTGCGTTCGCCGCGCTCCAGGGCGCCCATGTACGCCCGCTCCACGGGCACCATCGGCGCCAGGGTTTCCTGCGCAAGCTGCTGCTTCGACCGAACAGCCCGGATACGACTCCCCACTCCGAGGAGGAACGGATCCTTCTCGCCCGCCTTCCGGGGCGCCAGCGGAGCCGCCTTGCCAGCCGGTCGGGGCTTTTTCTTGGTCGCAGTCATTTCGCGACGCTAAGAGACGCCGCCCATGTTTGCGACGCACTATTAGACGGCGTCCTATTGAACGCCGCTCTACTTAACTCTATAAAGGAAGCGTTCTATTCCATGGATCGGGGGGATCGCATGCATCAGGAACTCATATGTCGCTGAACCGAAATCGCAGTCGTCGGTTCATCCACGTTCTCTGAAGGTTTCCCATGTTCCAGCATGTCCGCTTCACCGCGGCGCGGGGTTTCCTCGTCCAGCGTTCTTCGCGTCGCCGCTCAGCGTCCTGGTCACATTTGCGAAACAGGTTCGCCGTACTGGGGATTCTGTTCGCAGTGTCGGCCTGTGGCAGCAGCGGCTCATCGGACTCCGAGCCTGAGCCGAATCCGCCCGCCCCTCTGCCGCCGCCGACCGTCACGCTGCTGCTGTCACACGCCGAAATCTCCGCCGGCGGAAACTCGGTTTTGACCTGGTCGAGCACGAACGCGGACTCGTGCCTGGCGACGGGTGACTGGACCGGATATCGAGCCCGCAGCGGCTCGCAGGAACTCACACCGTCGAATCCCGGCAGCTATCAGTACCGCCTGACCTGTGGAGGATCCGGAGGAGAGTCGACGTCGAGCGTCGAGTTGCGAGTGACTGCACCACCCACGGTGCCGGCGCCCACTTTGACATTGCAGCTGGCTCCGACACGCGTCACGGCAGGCCGGAGCGCTACGCTGTCCTGGTCAAGCACTGGTGCCCAGGCATGCACTGCATCTGACGCCTGGAGCGGCTCTCAAGCGACGGCGGGGTCTCTTGCGATCACGCAGCCGGCGGCTGGCACGTACACCTACACGCTCAACTGTCAGGGCGCCGGCGGCGGCGTCTCACGACAGGCCGAGCTGACGGTGACCGAGCCGCCGACTCCGCCGCCAGCCCCCACGATTTCACTGACGATCTCGTCCACGCGCATCGCCCGCGGAGAGACCGCGACACTCAACTGGACCAGCACTCAAGCCACGACATGCTCAGCTTCTGGCGCGTGGACGGGAATCAAGTCAATCGCCGGCACTGAGACGGTTTCACCGACGGCGGTCGGGTCCTACACCTACGCGCTTGAGTGTTCAGGCGCAGGCGGGAGCGTTCGAGCTGAGGGTGCACTGGTCGTTGTTGAGTCGACGCCACCGCCACCCGCTCCGACGCTCACGCTGACGATCTCACCCACGCAGATCGATGTCGGAGCGTCCGCCACCATCAGCTGGTCGGCCGCACACGTCGACTCCTGCGTGGCCTCGGGTTCGTGGGGCGGCGTGAAATCGCCGTCCGGTTCGCTGTCGGTTACGCCTTCGGAAGTGGGCACCTACACCTACGTTCTGGAGTGCTCGAACGCGAGCGGATCCATTCGCACGCCTCGCCAGTTGGTGGTGCAGCAGCCACCACCGCCGACCGCCACGATCAGCGTGTCGCCAGAGCAGATCGAAATCGGCCAGACGGCGACGGTGACTTGGTCCAGCACGAAGGCGGATCGCTGCACGGGTTCGGGAGCCTGGAGCGGAGATAAATCAGTCAGCGGATCAGCATCGGTTTCGCCGACAGCAGAGGGGACTTACACCTATGCCCTCAATTGCCAAGGCGCCGGTGGAAACAAAGCGGTAGAGACGACGCTGCTGGTCGTTTCTCCCCCACCGCCGCGCCCAAAGCCGATCATCACCTTGAGCGTCACGCCGGCACGCATCATGGCCGGTGCCGACGCGACCGTGAGTTGGGCCACAACGAATGGTGGCGCCTGCATCGCCAGCGGCGACAGGTGGAGCGGAGCACAGCCAACCTCAGGCTCGATCGTCGTGTCCCCCACCTTCGCCGGCACTCATCCGTACGCCTTGAGTTGTGATGGCAATGGCGAGCCGCTCGCGAAGACGGTGGATCTCGTGGTTTTCGAACCCGCCGTCATTCACCCCGCGCAACCCAGCAAAGCTCGAGTAGGGACTATGTACTCGCAGGCACTCTCCGTCGTGAACGGAACCGGCTCATATAGCTGGAGCCTCGCCGCCGGCGCATTGCCAGCAGGCATTCGGCTGAGCACCAACGGTGTGCTTTCGGGAACACCGACGACTGCGGGCAGCGCCAGCTTCACGGCACAGGCGCGGAATGCGGCTGGTGATGTCGTGAAGCGGATTCTGTTGCTCGCGGTCGCTGCCCCGTCGTGCCCGGAACCGGGAGCGCAGCCTGCAGATCCCGCACCGCGCAGCGATTGGCAGTGGGAGAAAGTCACCCGCCCGATGGTGTCCGGTCTTCCGAGCTTCATTCGCATCGACCCCGAAGATATCAACGTGCAGTACCTCGCGACGGCGACCGACTTGTTTGTGTCTCACGATGCCGGAACGACATGGGTGCAGAGCGTGCGCGGAGGAAGCGTCGCGAGCATCGAGTTCGAACCAGGAAACTCGTGTATCGCCTACGCACTCATCTCAGTGAGCGGTGGCAGGGCCATCTTCAGATCGACGGACCGCGGACGAACGTGGATTGCGATCACCAGTCCAATGCGAGCTTCATCTGGCCTGCTGATCAGCCGAGTGACGCCTGGCCTTATGCTCGTCGGTGGGAGCATGGTCGTCGACGGCGCCCAGGTCGCCGGCTTTCATCGCTCGACCGATGGCGGCGCTACCTGGAGCTTCGCAAAGGTTGAGTACCAGTACTCGAATTTAATCTTCTGGGACATCGAAGAAGACGTCGATGGCGTCCTCTATTCGGGCTCGGAGATTGATGATCATCCTCAGCCCTATGCACCACCGTTCTTTCGATCAAAAGATGGTGGCGCAACCTGGGAAAACAGTACGACGGGCCTCAATTGGCATGTGACGTCGATTCAGAGCGATCCCGACAAATCCCTTGTCTACGCGATGCAAGAAGGCAGCGGCCTCTACAAGACCCTCGATGCAGGCACGACCTGGAACTTCGTTTCGTTTGAGGAGCCGGCAGCGGAGTTGGTCATCCACCCAGCAAGACCCCACGAGATTTACGTCAGCCAGATCCAACATCCCGAGGGTGGTCAGGCTGGTGGCGTGTTCGCATCCACGGATCGAGGTGTGACCTACCAACACACCGGGCTTGTCGGACACAAGGCTTATCACGCTTTGTCGCTAGCTCACTCGAATCGTTATCTCTACACGATCGGCGGTGACTACTGGATCTGGCGCGTCGTCATTCCGACGCAGTCGCCGTGATTCCGCGATGTGTGCTCGCTATCGGCATATGCATTCAAGCATTCGTCCGTTCCCTATCTGATTCTGATGCGCGCTGCAAAAGCTTCCAGTCTCAACCAAGGATGTGCGTGATGATGCGAATCAAAATGGCGATGATCGTTGCACTGGTTATGCTGCTTGGATGCTCCGAGAAGAAGGAGCCAGCAGCATCTGACAAGCCTTCGGCATCAGAGAAACGTGCTGGCCCGAGTTCGGGTGACCGCACGAATCCGAAGAAGAACTACACCTCTGAAGCCGACTTCCTCAAGTTTGATGTTGCAGGCTTCTACGCTGGCATGACACGAGCAGATGCGGAGCAGCGCCTTGCATCGGAAGGTTGGACCGATGGCAAATGGAGCAAGAGCATTGAGCAGTTCGCGAATCAGGCCGATGCATACCCCGGACACGCCATCGATACCACTTCGGGCGTCTGGTTTCGCGGAGATGAGTCGATCGCGCTGTATCAATTCCAACCCGTCAACGGCCCCCGATCAATCTGGGGCGTGACCTACAAGCGAAGCATGGCGCAACCCGAAGACGTCGAGATGTGGGTTCAGCGCCTCAAAGACAAATACGGCGTGCCTCTCAAGGAAAACACGAGAGATCTGCGCAGCGACCTGAGCTATCAGATGGAAATCACGCCTGCCATTGAGGCTCGAGGTGAAACAGCTCACTACAAGCTCTTGCCCAAACTCACCGCGATGGTCGCTCGAAACGGCATCGAGATTCAGTACAGCAATCCGATTGTGATGGAAGCGATGCTGAAAGAGCGGTATAGCACTATCGATGATCAAGCGAAGAAGAATGCTGGAGCAGCCAAGCAGGGGTTTTGAGCACTGCTGAAAACTGCGTGCAGCCCCTTTTGAGACGATTGACACGCTGAGGCGAACCAAAGTCATTGATCAAACTGACCTCTGGAACACGGAAGGTCACATTCTGACCAACTCGCAGCGAAGCCCCTTCAAATCTGCGTCTCCTGCATGTCATCAAGCGGTCATCCAGAGCTTTATCCACAGAGTCAGTGGATAAAGCTCTGATCTATGGAAACGTCATGACGTTGAGTTGGCGGCCGCCGCACTGAGTTCACGGCGAGTATCTCTCGATTCAGGAGAGCGAAGCCGATCACCGGAGATTTCGACAGAGCAGTTGCTTGCACACAAAGGCATCTCGAATTCCCAATGACTGACAACTCGCCCATTGCAGCCATGCCACGCTCGTGAGAGCATCATCGAATGTTCGAGCCCTACATCAGCTTCCTCATATACCCGGCGTGCACGCGTTACGCGTTGACACGCCCGGGTAGCTCAGCACGGTAGAGCAGCGGACTTATAATCCGACCCAGTCCTAGCGGATTGGCTCCGCCTGATAAGCGGCAGGTCGCCGGTTCGAATCCGGCTCCGGGCACCACACACCTTCGTCGTGTATGGCCATGCCCATCTCAAATCCCAACGATTTATCCCCAAGCCTTTCCTCCGTGAAGTCTGCGCAGTCGCGTTTGATTGCTATGGGCCGCTGCTTCGCATTACTAAACAGCTCTAGCCCCTCGGCCAGCTGCTCGACATGTTGAATCTATCGCTTAAAGCGCGCGCGGACAGAACCACGGCCACCGATGTTCTGATCCTCCACCAGCGTGAATTATCGGCCGGTGGGCGGTTCCTCGTCGTCGGCGATATCCATGGCGAGTTCGAGATGCTGCTCCGGGTGCTCGCGTCGGCTCAATACAACGAAGATCGAGACATTCTCATCAGCGTTGGAGATCTGATCGACCGCGGCCCGAACTGTGTCGAGGTTGTGAAGTTCTTCCTCGACCATCCTCGGCGCGTCTGCATCCTCGGAAACCACGAGGGGTTTCTATTGGAAGCCTTTGGAAGATCCGGTGGGCCGTACTATTGGTTTTCGCAGGGCGGTCGATGGGCGGAGCAGGCGGGCGATAACCTGAAGCTGTTCTATGACTCGATGACCCAGTTTCCACTGGTTGTTGAGTTGGTCCTCGAAGGCCCCGTCAGTCGTATTGGTATCGTGCACGGTGAAGTCCCGATCGGCTCGGTCTGGGCAGATGTCCATGATCTGCACATTGCGCGCGACCAGATTGGATACATCTTCGATACGCCGGCTCGCGGGTGGTTTTGCGGCCGCCGCAGAATTACCCTCGCCGCGATGGCGCAGGACTGGATGGATAGTCCCGAAGGCACCTTCCCTTTTGAAGCTGATGAACTCGCCACGCCAGGAATCGACCTCGTCATCAGCGGCCACTCGATCATGCCGCACCGACTTCCGTATCGCTCCAGCAATCATCTCTGGATCGACACCGGCGCATTCGAGCACAAACAGGGCGGCAGACTAAGCGTCGTTGATCCTGTCTCTGAAACTTACTGGCAGGTTTCCAGCGACGAGTCGTTCGGCCCGTGCAGTTTGCGACAACCCAAAGTCTGGAGACTCGGTGAGCACTGAGCCCCGCAACAGTAGCTCGGCGACACCAACACTTGGCATCGACATCGGCCGCGTGCTGATCACGCCTGGCCAAGCGGATGGCCGCGACACCTCTTTTTTGGGCGCCAGCATCAGCGACGCGATACTCACGCCTCCGTATCCAGGCATGTTTGATGTCGTCCCCGATCTGGTCGAAGCCTTTGACGGCCGAGTCTGGCTCGTCTCGAAGGCTTCTCCTCCAACGCAAGAGAGGACGCGCCGCTGGCTCGCGCATCACCGATTCTTCGAGCGCACGGGTGTTCCGGCCGAAAATCTCTGCTTCTGCCTTGAGCGTTCACAGAAAGCCGCGATCTGCAGTGCGAATGGCATCACCCATTTCATCGACGATCGGCAGGATGTTCTGAACTACATGAAGAACGTCGTTTCACACCGCTATCTATTCGGACCACAGAAGACATCTGTTGCACCCGGTGCTGGCCTCACCCAAGTGCTGTCATGGCCAGACGTCTCTCGCGAACTGCTTGGCTATTTCAGATGAAGGTTCGCTATCTGTCGGACATCCATCTCGAGTACGCGGACGCTCCAGCGCTTCTGCCTGTTGCTGCTCAACGATGAAATGCTCGGCCTGCTCGGCGAATGAATGACCAGTCTCAAAGCGCCGACTTTCATTTCAAGTCAGCAGACTGAGGACATTGAGCGTGGTCGGCTGATGTCGCGCACAACGCTTCAAAAATGATCAATCCATACCGCGCAGGCACATCCGTGACCTGATTTGGATCACCGGCCATGCTCGCGAGTATCGTCGTTGATACTCGACACCTTCACCCGAGATACCCGCCGGTATCTCGGGTGATTCGTTTTGGGGCGCGGTTGGAGGTCCGGCGTATCGACACCATACCTCGACACCTTCATCGTCGATACTCCGCTGTATCAACCGAGATACAGCGGAGTATCACCGGCATAGGTCCTAAGCATCACCGGCGATCCGTTGTGGGGCGCCGGTGATGGTGGCCGGTATGGACGGTGATCCATCGTGGGGCGCGGTTGATGCCCTGGACCCTCAACGGCCCTGTCGAGCGGCTTCGTACGGAAGCCCGTGCGCCCGCGCGAGGTGGTCGTGGCGCGCGGGGGCGTTTCGCTCCTTCGGCATCGAGCTGTCGGTGCACTGGCCGGAGTGGTATCCCGGCGCCGCGCACTTCGCCACGCTCACCTTGCAGGGCCAGCCGATCGCGGTCAGCGCGTTGGGCGACAGCGAGGGCCTGACGCCGGCGATGCTGGAGGGCATCGCGATGATTCAGCAGTGGGGCTATGCCGGCGGCGATGACGGCGACCGTGGGCCGGACTACGTGGTCTACGGGCTCGTCGGCGCTGGCAGACCCGAGCTGATCCGCGAGCTGCCGGAGCTGCAGCGCTGGGTTCGCAGCTCCGGCAAGTCCGTTGAGATGATCGCGGCGGCGTATGCGGAGATCGTCAAGCGCGATCAGGACTGGAAGCCGTAGGGACTGCGGCGGCTGAAACGAAGAAGCCCGGCGGCGAGCCGGGCTTCTTTCGAAGAGGCGTGACTCAATGCGCTTCGCGCCACTCTCTGATATCCATCTCGATCATGCGCAACCATTCCTCGAATGTGGGGAAAGTATCGCGATGTTCCCAGCCAGATGAAGCCATGTCATGAATCAAAACCACTGGTGGATTTGGCGTTCCGACCGTCCCATCAAAGCAAGCGATGTCATCTGAGTGCTGGCGAATTGCAAATGGCACTAGCGTCCTTTCCGGATATCGCTCTTTCAAACCTGCCGATCGAAAGGCCAAGTGACTCACGTCAAAAAACGTCCATGGCTCACCATCCAAAAGATCGGCAGCACGACTAGTTGGAAAAAAGTCCAAGTAAGCCTGCGGATACTGAAATCCTTCCGGAAGCAGCTCAGGCGACAGCAGATAACAGGGCTCAAATTTCTTGGTCAGCATGGCTTAGTACCCGAAGCTGGGGTTTCCGAGTTGAGAGTAAAAACGATCATCTCGAAGGTTGTTGTCGAAAGTGATTCGAGGACGGTTATAGCTACCGAGGGGATCGGATCGGAATGCGCGATTTTGAGACATGATTCGTACCTGCACGGCTTCGCCATAAGTTGTCGGCGTATACAGGGTGTTCCCAATCCTCTTTGAATATATACCAGCACTCACCACATCATCCGGCAGAAGATCGTCAGCACCAAATACATGGGCCTGTACCGGAGTTCCAGTCTCTCTTGCAATCAAAAGCCGGGTGTTATCGAGAGATGTCAATGCGCCATCAGACATCCTCACGACATTAAGCGGGCTGCCCACAAATCCATCACTAAGCATGCTCTGGCGGATCATCTCTATGCTGTAAGGCAACTGACCTTCACGATTCTTTAGGTAGCTGACGCTTGCTTGGGAAAATCTAAGCAGATTCGGATCAAGCGTAGAAGCTCCGCCGCCTGCAAAACCCGTTGTTCTCAGCTCATTGAAGAGCGAGCGTCCTATGGCTTCATCAAATGCCGATTGCAGTGCGCGACCACCAGCCACAAGGCCGGCGATTTCAAAGCCAGCTTGCGCACCAGCAAACAGAGCCGTTGTTGCACCGTCACCGATCAGAGATTCCGACCCGCTACGAAGCGGATTAAAAACCTCGTTCTGCAGGAATTGGCCGAACGGCTGCAGGGCGCTTCCAATCTGGAAAGCCCCTTGCGAGTGAATTTGATACCCAAACTGATCTTGGAAACCTTGCTGCACAGCGGCGGCAGCATCAACGGAGTCCAGTAAGTACGGAATCGACGCCAAGCCTCCACCGATACGGACCGCCGAGTTGTACAGGCCGCCACCTAGAAGTTCAGCTGCCCCACCCAGAAGAGATGCTGTCTGTGCACCAAGGCCCGGTGTTGGATCGTTGTAGCGATAGATGTTCCCGTAATCATCAAACGTATCGTTAGGCCCGACCCCAGAGGGGATGGCGACGTTGGTCGGCGTTGGGACATCTCGGCCAGGATAAGAGCCGAAAATTCTGGCTGTTCCGTCGCCGCCGACGTAGTAGCGAGGCCCGTCTACGAACGCCCCGCTGGGAACGTCCGGCAGTGGGCCAATGTTTGGAATCAACGATGGATCGGCAAACAACCCTGCCGGCGCTTCGCCAGTTGCCAAGTTGAAGCGCCCGTCGCCGCTAAGCAAAGCGCCAGCACGTCCCGCAGAAGCTCTGTCGGCCGCTTGTCCTGCTGCCAATGCCTGTTGGGGCGACGCATTATTCGCGATCGCTTTGTCATAAGCCGATTGTCCCAGTGCAGAAAGATTCGACTTCTCTCCGGCGAACTGAATGGCGCCTACGATGGAGTTCCCAAGCGCATTGCCAAACGCATCGGCGGCCACCGTCTCAAGGCTCAGCTTACCGCGCCCCTGTAGCAGAATCTGTGTCTCGGTCGTTGCGATGTTGCGACCGAGCTGACGCAGGGTGTCACGGCCCACTGCCGAAAAGCTGAAAGGCGCGCTTTTGACATTCAGCCCCTTTTCTACCGGATTGCTACTGCCGAATTTGGCATCAAAGGCGCTCCCCACTCCGGCCGCTGCCAGCTGGGTCCAGTTGAAGCTGTTTTGCAGCTTCACCGCTACACCGATGGTTTGCCCCGCCAAATTCGAAAGCGTGCCGCGTGCAAAGGTTTCAATGCCCGGTCCTTGGAGCAGCTCGGTGACCTGCAAGCCACTCGTGATGGCCCCACCGATCGCGGCGGTCGCTACGGCGCTCCACGAAAAGCCGGCTTGCTGGTCCAGTGCTATGGCGGTGCCTTGCGCTGCAGCGCTGCCTGCGGCCGCACCGACCGCCCCACCGGCAATGCTGGCTCCCGCAGGGCTCAGAGAAGACGTCAGCAGGGGGGTAGCCTGCGCCGCTGTGAAGTAAGTCACCACCGCCGCGACCACCACTACCAGGATCGTCGCGAAAGCATTGCACTTGGCCCGTGGCGGCGGCGGCGGTACAAGCCCAGGCATCAGTGTCTGGGGGGCGATCTCACTGATCGGTTTGAATGTGTCCGCCGTGTTGCGGGCCGATTCGACTCGCGTCGGGATGATCAGCACCAGCCCTGGCGACAGCACGTCACTACCGCCTAGGCTGTTGGCGTCGGCAATCAGGTACCACAGCCGCGCATCGCCATACACCGCTCGGGCAACGCTCTGCAATGTGTCCCCCGAACTGATGACGTACAGGCCGTTCTGCAACGGCACGTTGTCACCATCACTTGCGGACGGCGTGAAACCGTAGGTCTGCACGGCTTCCACACTGGTAGAGCCGTACTTGCCGCCCAGCAGGTTGCTGCCGTAATACAGGCTGTAGCCCGTATCATCGGTGCCGTTGTTGCGGAAACCCTGCCGACCTTCGGCGTCATAGTAATACCGAGCGTAGCCATCCGAGTTGGGCACCCCCAACGACCCGCGCGACGAAATGACCAGTCGTCCTCGGTGATCAAAAGTGTTGTTGGTTTGTTTGGTGCCGTTAGCGCTGGTAGCCGTCACCTGTTGTTGCTGGTAGCCCTGCTCCGTCAGCAGGTAGCGATAGGTGTAGGTGCCATTGAGCGAGGAGCCGCTGCGAACCAATTGCGTGACGTGACCGGCAGCGTCATAGCTGTAAGTCTCGATCGCCGCGTTGTTACCTGTCGTGACCTTTTTCAGCACCGTGTCGTCGGCATTGTAGCTGTAAGTGCTGTAGCTGTAGGTGCTGCTAGAACCGCTCATGTCGTAGTAGTTTTCCAGTCTGCCCTTGCTGTCGTAGCTGCGGTAGCTCTGTTGGCTGCCAGTCGTACCGTTCGTGTTGCCGAGGTTGACCACTATCAGGCGCCCGGCGCTGTCGTAGTAGTTGAGCAGGATCTGAGTGCTGACGTTGCTGGCGTTGTAGGCCGTCACGCCGAACAGTGCGTCGAGTGCGGACGTGCTTCCAAGCGTCACTTCTGCGTCGCGTGTACTACGAACCTCGCGGATACGATTGCCAGCTGCGTCGTAGTCATACAACGTACCGGCGCCCTTGATGATGGAAGTTGCCGTACCGGCAGCGTTGTAGTTCACCGTGCTCTCCGCGGCTTCGCGAATACGGTTTTCACCGTCGTAGCTGTAGCGGTATAGCCGCTCGAAAATCGGGGAAGTCGTAGCATTGTTGCCAATGGGGGTGTTGGCAGCCCGGATCAATGCCCGGTTGCCAGCGGAATCGTAGAAGTATTCCACCCTTGCCCGGCCGTCATACGTGACCTTGAGGCGGCCCAGCTCGTCGTACTGGAATTCCGCGTTTTGATATCCGGTTCGCTGCGATATCAATCGCCCGCCCTTGTCGTAACGGTACTCCGCCAGCGTTCGCGAATCGGTACTAAAGCCAAGGAAGGTGTTCGGAACTTCCGCCGCCTCGTCCACCTGCTGCAGCAGACCATTGGCAAGGTAGCGATAGCGACGCGAGGCTATGACCTTGTCGTCACCCGGCGTACGCACGAACTCCCAACTCAGCTGGCCAGTTTTGTCGTACTGATAGGTGATGGTGTTGCCGGTCGTTGTTGCCGCATCGTCTGTATTGCCCTTTCCGGTCGCGGCTTTGTATTCGATCAGCCGCCCAAAGTAGTCGTAGGTCCAACGCTCCTGTACGTTGCGGGCGTCGGTCTGGATGATCTTGCGGCCGAGCGCGTCGTAGGTGTAGGTGAACTTTTGCTGCGAGCTCCCTACCGCAGGACGCGTCTGCGTTAGCACATTGCCACGCGCGTCGTAGGTGTAGGTGATTTGGTTGTTGTCGTTGACGCGGTTCCCGAGGGCGTCGTACGCGTACGTCACTGTCTGCGACGCGTTCTGCACTTGCGTCGCTAGGCCGCGGCGATCGTACTGATTGGCAGTGGTGACGCCGATGCCGTTGATTTCTCCGACCCTCCAGCCGAGGCCGTTATACTGATAGCTCTCAGTGCTCCCAGAGCCTTTCGTCATACCGATGAGTAGGCCGGCGGCGTCGTACTTCCACGTGGTGAGGTTGCCGCGTGCATCCACTACGGCAATCTGGTTGCCAGCGGCGTCATATGCGGCATAGGTCGTCGGTGTGACCTGATAAGCCGTCTGGCGTGAGGTGTAGGCGAAGGTCTGCGGCAGAATCTGGCGAATCTGTCGGTTGTATGCGTCGTACTGATATTGCGTGGTGACGCCTGCGGCGTCGGTCTGGGTCAGCACGTTGCCCCAGCGGTCGTAGGTTTGGCTGCGCTGCGGCGTATAAGTGACGCTCACTTGGTTGTTTGGCGTTGCGTCGTGGTGTATTCCATCCCCAGGGTGGTAGTACGTGCCGGTAATCAGGCCGCTGGTCGTGCTCAGCGGCACGCCGTTGACCAGCACGGTGCTCAGGTTGAGCGGCGTGGTGCCATTGCTGCCGACCACTTCGATCCGGTACTCGAATTCACCAGGCAGGACAAATTGCTGAAACGATATGGATCCCGTCACCGGTCGGCTGATCCACTGTTCGTCCCCCGCCCCCGGAATTCGATATTGAAATGACTTGAGCCGCAGGCCCGTTCCCAACTGCGTCAACCGGGCCTGAAGCTGCGCAATGTCCAGCGCACCGCGGAACAGGACATTAATCAGGCCCGTCGCTCCGCTTTCCGCTGTGGGAGTCCCAGCGGGTGAGGGATATTGCGCGTTGTAATAGATTTGATCGTACGAGCTGGGCGAGTTGAAGATGGGACGGAAGTACGCGATCGGATAATTGCTAGTCGCAGGAACCGGCATCACGTAGACGCCAGTGGTGTGCAACCTCACGGAGTAGCGCAACCCCCCGACGTTTCCCTCGGCGGGAAGTACACTTCTCGCCAAGTCTATCGCCTTGAGGCCGGACAGATTGATGCCGGAGCCGCTTGCTGCGGTAAACGAGTAATGCGGGACACCATTGATCGTGATCACCCCGACGTTGATGCCGGAGCGTTGCGCGACGTAATTGAGCATACCCTGCTCGTTGAGGAAGGCCGTGCCGGAGCCGGCGGCGCGCGGGCTGGATTCGCCGGGCAAGGTATAGGCAATCTGGTACTCATACTCGCCGACTGCTAACGCTGTCTGCTGGGTGTTGGTGAGTCGCCAGCGGTTGTTGACGAACTCGATCTGCGGGGTGAGCCAGGTCGTCGTATTGGTCCGGCGCAGACGCAATGCAGGCGTTATCCCCAGGGGTATGATGGAGGCGTCGAAGCCGATCAGACTGTCCGATGCCAGTAGCCGCGTAAGCCCATTTGGCTGCAGATTCAGCGTCGTCTGCGTAAACGCCGCCTGCTTTTCCGCCGTCATGCGGCCACTGGCGTCGTAAATGTACTCCGTGCGGCGGACGTCGGATGGCAACCCCGTCAGCGTAATGCTGTTGTCCGCCGTGACGAAGCCGAGCAGGTCGGTGCCCGGACTCACCAGAGTCGCCGTAGTATTGCCTTTTAGGTCGTGCAGTTCGAGAGTTGCGACGCCGCCGCCGCTTTGAAAGATTCGCCTGCCGGCGTTGTCGTAGCGGTAGGTTTCCCGCACACCGTCTAGGCCGCTACCCGCACCCAAGAGCGCTTTCTGCGTTACTTCTCCGAAGGCGTTGTAGTCGGCTGAGCGGCTTAGCCAGCCGCCGGATTCCAAGCGTTCACGTGTTTCAATCTGCAGGCCGCGACCGTTGTAGCGATAGATGGAAATCTTTTGGCCGGTGCTGCCATCCAGCCGTGCCCAGCTCTGAGCAGTCTTGGCGATGTTGCCGTAGGAGTCGTATCCCGTCGTCGAAGTGTTGCCTTCAGGATCCCAAAGCTGGATGGCCCTGCCGAGGATGTCGTACTGCGTCCTGGTGCTGGCATCCTTCGTGGCGTCCGATTGGTACACAAGTGGCAGATCGCTGAGGCCCTGTTGCGCCGTCGTGCGCGTCGATCCGTGTGCCGACTTTATCTCCGCCAGCAGGTTGCCGAGAGCATCGTAGTAGTAGCGGGTCAGACTGCCGACAGTGATTGCACCCGATGGCCCCTGCCGAGTCGAAGTGGCACCGACGGCGTAGGTTTGGCGGCCCAGGGCATCATAGAAGTACAGGCTGGCGGCACCATTGGCGTCGGTGGTTCGAATCAGGTTGTCGAGCTTGTCGTACTGGTAGCCAGTAGCCACATTTGAGACCGCAGCAGTCACGTGGCCTGCGATGGAGATCCCGGCTTTGATCACGCCGATATCGGTTTTGGTAATCAGACGGCCGAGCGCATCGTAGTCGTAAGTTGTCTCGCGCACGTTGCGGTTGTCGCGAGTAGCCAGAGTGTCGAGAGCGGCATCCGCCACCGTATCGCTCTGAATCTGGTACTGCGAGACTGTGATCGGGCTGCTGGTGAGGTTGACAGCTTGCATTCGCATCGCAGCGCTGTTGGTCTTGAAGTCGCTGCGATATACGAAGCCAGACTCGCGCGCCTGGTCCGATTTGTAGATGTAGACCGTGGCGCCGCGAGGGTCGGTTGTGAACTCGACTCGGTATTGCGCGTTTGCAAGCAGCTGCGCCCGTGGACCGAAGAACTGCTGCGTGCCGGACAGTTCCACCGGGACAATGGAATCGTTGTGGAAATAGAGGTACAGGCCCTGCGTAGAGGCGGCTTGACTGCCGCCGCTCCAGTTGCCGATACCAAGCCAACGACCGCCGGTGCCAAAGCTGGTGGAGCTAATCGACATCGTGTAGCTGAACATGACACGCTGGTTCAGGGGGTAGCTAGTGGTGCTGATTCCGCTTGACTGCCACAAGGTGCTCGGCGTCTGGGTGGCCGCCGACGCACTGGTCGCGGTCGGCGCGATGTAGGTGCTGGTGTTCCAGGTGCTGGCCAGCGGGTTTGCCCATTGTCTTTCGCGAGTGAGCTTGCCCGTTGCGGAGTACTCCCGCTCCGTAAGGTAGCCCATTGGATCGATCTCCGCGACGCGGTTACCGAGTCGGTCGTAGTAGTAGTACGTCCAGTCGTAGATCGTATTCAGGGTGCCGGATGTTCTCGCCTGCTGGCCGGTGCGCTGAATCTCACCGAAGGCGTTGTAGTTGGTGTCCGTGAGCGGGCTGTAGATCAGGCCTAGGCCGGTCTGCGCGCTGTAGTTGTAGACAGCCGGAAGCATTACGCGTGTCTTGCGATTCAGTAGATCATAGGTGTTGGTGATGCTGCGATCGCTTGTTGAGGTGGTGATACGCGACTGGAGTTCGGCTTCAGAGTAGGCAGTGCCAGCGACGTGCCCCACGGTCACTTCATTGGCGTAGCGCTTGACGCTGGTCTGATTGCCAAAGGCATCGTAGGTGTACGAAACGACATAGCCATCGGCGTCGATGTCCCCAACGACCCGGCCTACTCGATCATGAACTTTGTAGCTGTACCTGCCGCCGGCATCCAGCGAGACGATGGCATCGCCCAGCGCATCGAACACGACTGTCCGCGTCAGTGTGGCGTCTTGTACCTGGTCCGTTGCGACGTCATAGCGCTTGGCACGAACACCATAGCTGGTTCCATTGACTGTCACGACGTCGCCGTCCCGGGTTCCAGTTTGGCGCCCCACAGCGTCGTACTGATAGGTTGTAACGCGGCTATTGGCGGGCGTACCAGCGTTTTCGATGCGGTGCTTGACGTTGCCTAGTCCGTCGTAAACCAAGCGGATAATGATGCCAACGTTTACGGTGCTGAGCACACCGGCCGTCGACAGCGAAGCTACTTCCACAGCCTGCGTTGTTTCGGTCAGCATCCGGCCCGCGCCATCATATCCGTAGGTCCAGGCAGCCCCACTCTGATTGGTGTACTTGGTCTTGTTGCCGATGCGATCGTATTCGTATTGCTGCGTGTTGTTTAACGCATCGGTAACTTTCTTCAACCGACCCGCACCGTCGAAATCGAGGTGCTCTTGTTGATCGAGCTGCGAATTGATCGTCACAATGGCGGCAGCATCAGCAATTGTCGGATTCGTGGCAGTCGCCAATGTCATTTCGTTCGCATAGCGAATCGAATCTGTGACGCGACCCACCCGGTCGTACTGCGTTTCGGTGACGTAGACCTTGTCGTCGCTCCCTGTCGTCGACTTAGTGCGGATCTCATAGCGGGCGCGATTGGCCGCATCGAAGACCCACTTCGTGATGCGGTCCTTGCCCACATCACGAGGCAGATTGCTAACGCTGTCCAAGGTCGCCCGTGAAACTGGGAGCATGGCACCGAGTGCGTTCGCGAAGCGGCGCTCCTGAATGCGATTTCCCACCGCGTCGTAGATGTTTTGCGTGACGCCGTTCATGGCGTCTACGGTGTAGATGGCGCGGCCTGCTGCGTCGTATACCGTACGGGTTGCGCGATCACGCGAATCGCTATCCGACAAACCCGGAAGCTGGGTGGCTTCGATGAGATTGTCCAGGTAGGCGATCTCCCCGGCACCCTGTCCGGCTTGAATCCTAACGCGTGCATCGCTCCAGGCGGTGGCCTGCTGATGGATCAGCGCGGTGTTAAAGGACTGCCCCTTCTCGTACACGAGGGCGAATGAGCCTGAGGCGCCATTTATGCCTACCTGCACGACATAGGTCTTGTTGGCGCTGTAGGTTCCCAGGATCACTTCCGTGGTGGCGGAGCCATTGGTGACTACCGCACGGATCTGACCATTAACGAAGCGCACCATATGAGCACGGGTAGTACCCGAGCTGCTCTCCGCTCCCACGGAGAAGTCACCGCCACTCGAAGAAGCCCGAAACTCGGCACGGAAGACGGCGATTCCGCTGGTGGTCGAGTAAGCGCGGTTGCCGGCAAGTGTCGAGATGCCCGAGAGGTTCTGGCTTTTTAGAACCAGCTTGCCGTTTTCGATCTGGATTCCACCGGAATTGCCGCCGCCCGTGTAGCCGGAAAGGCTGCCGTTGAAATCGTCGACATAGCCACCGCTGTTGAGAGCAGCGATGACGGCCGGAATGGTGGGATTCAAGCCGAGCGTGCTCGGAGCAGCGACATAGTGGCGTGTCGTGGCGACGACGCGACTCGCGTCATCGTAGTCGTACCGCGTGACGGCACCCGCAGCATCGATACTGAAGGTCAACCGGCCATCGGCGTCGTAGACGCTACGCGTAGTCCGATCACGCCCAAGTTCGGTGACCAGCCGCTGACTGATCATAGCGGTGCGGTCCGTCGCGGAGTCAAGCCATGCCAGGGTCTGGTTCTGGGCCTGGTTCTGGCGAATGACCTGTAAGTTGCGGAAGTGCCACGTTCCGGTCTGAACGAATGGCCCATCTATCTGGGTCCATACCTGGACCGCGGTGGCACCGCTCGGAATAGTGAAGGTTCCGCTCAGGTGCTGAACACCCGTCCCTGTCATGCTGGCGCTAGCAGCGCGCTGCCAGTTGGTCCAGCTGCCATTGATCAGCAGCATGAAGCCGATGCCAAAGGAGTAAGGAGAATTCGACCTGATGGCATCAGCGGAGAAGGAGAACACTTCGCCAGCAGTGACGGCGAACGCACCGCCATAAAAGGCGTCTCGGTCGCTTTGTACGAGGGCGAATCCTGGCTCGTCGAATCCGACAGACGATGCGATGACGGTGCCACCGGCTCCCGCACCGCTCCAGCCGGCGTTGCTTCCGCCATATCCCGACGGATTCTCGACCAGATTGCCCAACTCGGAGTTGGCATACCGTGTTGTCGCGATGACGCGACCTACAGCGTCATAGTCGTTCTTCGTAACACCGCCTAGCGCGTCAACCGTGTAAATGAGCCGGTTCTTGGCGTCGTAGGTGTACCAAGTATTGTAGTTCTCAGCATCGCGCTTGCGCGTTAGATTGCCGCTCTTGTCGTATTCGTACGAAGTTGTTAGCGACAAGCTTAAGGGATCGACGACATCTCTTGTTCGCCGTCCTTCCGTGTCGTACTCGTAGCGAGTCGTGCGTGTCGCCGTGCCCGAGACATTCCAGTTTCCGGCGCTACCAGTAGCAAGGATGCCTTCTTTTACCTCGAGACGGTTGGCGTCGGCATCATAGGCATAAACGGTCGCAATCTTCAGACCCGCCGTATCTACGATGACCGCACTCTGCCGGCCTTTGAGGTCGTAGGCCATCTCGGTCACGACGCCGTTTCCGTCGGTGATCGTGGCGTTATCGCCGAAGGCGTTGTAGGTGTACGAGGTGACGAGGTTAAGGGCGTTCGCCTTGTTGATGACAGTACCGGTCGGCGTTGTATAGCTGGTCGGATCGACAATCCGCTTTAGCACGCGGTTCGTGGGATCGTATTCATATGCGATGCGAATGTCGTTGGCATCAATGCTGGCCTTGAGCAAGCCAGCCTTATCATATTCGCTACGCGAAATGTTGCCGGCAGGGTCGACTTTGCTCGTTATCTGACCATCCTTGTCGTATGCGAACGTAGTGGTCTCAGTCACTCCGCCGTTGGGAAGGCTGACGCTGATCTCGTCACCATGCCGGTTGCGCATGCGCGTCGTGGTGATGCCCTCCGGTGTCGTGGTTGTGATAGTTCGGGCACTATCGCTGTAAACGAAGCTTGTAGCGAAATTGAGCTGATCGTATATCTTGGTCGTACGCGAAAAGGCGTCGTACTCGGTCTTGATAGTCCCGCTCAGGGGATCGGTGGTCTGAATGACACGACCAAGGCGGTCGTAGTTTGTCTGCCAAAGATTGCCGCGCGCGTCGGTCTTCTGCGTTTGACGGCCAAACGCGTCAAAGACGTAGCTTTCGTTAATGGCTAGGCCGCCGCTGCCGCGCAACGAGGTTTTTAGATCACCAGTGCGATCATAAGTCCAGGTGTCGATTTTGGTGGTCAGCGATGCGGTAGCGGTCAGCTTCTGCTGGGTCCGCCGCTGCAACAGCTGCCCAAAAGCGGTGTATTCGCTGTCGGTGACAAAGCCGAGTGCATCGGTTGTTCTGATCAGCAAGCCCCGCTTGCTGAAGACGGAGTCGGTCTTGCGATCCTTGGTGGCATCGGCGGCCAGGCCCGGTAGCGTCGAGGCAATGACGCCGCCGGTGAGGCCGCTCATCGCGACGCGAGTCGCGTACTGAATGATGCTGGTGACTTCGTTGAAGGCGTTGTAGAGGAATTCCGTGACTTCGCCTTGCACGGCGCCGGAGACGACCTGCCCGGCGCGCACGGTGTAGCGCAGCTGGCCATCGCGGTTGTAGTAGTACAGCGTGGCATTGCCGTTCGGATCGGTGGTCTTGAGCAAACGACCGGCCAGATCGTAGTCGTACTTCGTCGCGTAGGAATTCCAAGCGGCCATCTGGGCGGCGGAGTTGCCACCGGCCGCAGCCAGCGCAGCACTTCCCTCGCCCTTCATCGTCTGCGTGACACGACCGAGCGCGTCGTATTTGTTCGTGGTGACACGAGGATCGGTGCCGGAGGCGACCGTCACGCTGTTCAGGAAACCGGTGACGCCATCGTAGTTGTAGCTCGTGACCGTGCCTTCGGCATTGGTCTGCGTGCTGACACGGCTCAGGGCGTCGTAGGTCCAGCTCTGACTGCGTGAAACCGGCTGGCCGCTCGGCGTCGCCGTCGTGGCGGCGGTGATGACGCTCGACAGCGCAGCCTGATAGGTCGTTGCGCCGCTGTAGCGGGTCTCTCCGGTCTTGTTGTTGGCCAGATCGTAGGCGTAGGTGGTCAGATAGCCCGCAGCGTCGAGATCGCCGCTCACGCGGCCCTGCGCGTCGTAGTAGCGAGACGTGACCTGGTCCAGCAATGCGACGGTCGCAGGGCGCAGACTCGTCAGCGAGCCGCTCGGACGGTTTGCGAGCACGGTGGCGGTGGAATAGCGCTTCACCTGCTGCAGGCGCCCCCCCGCATCGTAGAGGTTCTCGATCAGATAGCCGTCAGCATCGAGCTGCCCGGCGAGCAAGCCATCGGTGCCGTAGAAGAAGCGCGTGGTGCGATCGTTGTTGGCGTCGGTGACGAGTGCGGAGCGGATCGCCGATTCACTCAGCGTGACGGTGGTGGCCAGACGCGTCGCATAGGCGATGGTCTTCGTCACCTGCCCGGCCCCGTCGTAAACCGTTTCGACGACAGAAAGCTTCGAAGCAGCACTGGCCCCGAGGCCTTCGGTATCGTCGGCGAGCGTGAAGACGGTGCGGCCCGCGGCGTCGTAGATGACGTAGCGGCTGCGATTGGCGGGATCCGAGATCGAGGCGGCCGTGGTGATGCCGGTGGCGGGCCCCGCGAAGGAGAGCGGGGCCCAGGGACCCACCATCGCCGGCTGGGGCGCCGGTGGCGCGATGACCAGGCCCGGCGCCGTCGAGCCCGGCGGCAGCACGGTAATGATGGCCGGCGCGCTGGTGGCCGATCCGTCGGTGGCCGTGATCGTGATCGTGCGGGAATTCGACATCAGCCCGCCCAGCAGACGCCGGTACTTCAGCGTGCGCAGAACGGTCTGATAATCCGCCACCGACGCCGTGCCGCTCAGCGTCATCGTCCCGCTGGCCCACGACGATGTAATGGACGTGCCGGCGGTCTCGATGACCAGGTTCTCGGTCAGATTGGCATAGCCGGTGCCGGAGATGTTGATGATGGCGCCGGTGAGCGTGGCGCTGTCCGAATCCGAAACGTTGATCAGCAGGCCGACTTCGAAACCACCGGTGCCGATGGCACCGCCCGAGGGATACACCAAGGTGTAGTCGTTGCCGACGTAGCCGACACCATTGGCATCCACCACCGGTGCGTCATTCGCCGACACCACCGTTACGGTGGTGGTGGCGACGACACTTTGATTGTCGCCATCGCTGACCGAGATCACGACGTTGCGCGCGCCAGGCACCGGTTCCTGCGCATCGGCGCTGTAGCGCAGCGTGCGCAAGACCGCCTGGTACTGCGCCACCGTCGCCGATCCCGACAGCGTGAGCGTGCTCAGCGAGCCGCTATAAGCGGTTGTAACGGTGATGCCATAAGACGCCGCCAGCACGCTATCAACGAGCAGGACTTCGGTGCCGACATCCTGTGCGTTGGTGACCGAAATCGTCGCACCGGTGAGATTGGCGCTGTTGCTGTCGCTGAGCGTGAGCGCTGCCGGATCGACGATCGCCACCGGTGCGCCGTTTTCGACAAACGTCGCGCTGTAGTTGATGCCGGTCGCTGCACCGTTCAGGTCGGCGATCGGTCGGCCGACGACTGAGGCCGCCGCTCCGCGCAACTGCGCGAGCGTGACGTTCTTGGGATTGTTGCTGCCATCGACGAGCGTCGAGGCATCGACCTTGCCAGCGTAGCGCGTCGTCCGGATGACCTGCCCGGCGGCGTTGTAGACCGTCTCCGTCAGCACGCCTTCGGGACTGATTTCACCGACCTTGCGACCTTGCTCGTCGTAGATCCAGTGCGAGCGTTGTCCGGTGGCATCGGTGGTCATCCGCAGACGACCATTCGCATCGTAGGCGTAGGTTGTGGTTCCCAGGCTCGCGTTGTCGGAGTTTGCCAGCGCCTGACTGACCAGATCACCGGCCTTGCTATAGACGCTTGTCGTCTGCAGCCGATATGCGGTCCCCACTTGATCGCTCGTCTGCACGATGCGATTCTGAGCGTCGTCGTAAGCCGAGCTGCTAATGCGTCCAGTGGCGTCCGTCGTGGTCAGCACACGGCCCATGCCATCGTAGGTATAGGTGGTGCTGTAGGTCGCGTTACGCGGATCGATCGCCTGCAGCAGCTGGCCGGCTGCGTTGTAAACGTACGTCGTCGTCGCAGAGCCAGTGGCGTTGCCGGTGCCGGTGCTGGTCAAAGAGGTGTAACGCTTGCTCGTGGCCAGTTGGCCCCGAAGATCATAAGTGAAATCGACTCGCTCTCCGAGCACTTTGGTGGTGAGCGCGCCCGCCCAAGTCGCAAGCGCTGATTCGGTGTAGGTAGTGTTGGTGTACAGCGTGCCGGCATGGCGAATCGTGCTCTCGACCTGACCGTTCGCGTTGTACCGATTCTCGGTGACCCGCCCTTCGGGCGTGATGACGAAACGCAGATGCTGTGCGGCGTTGTAGAGATAGCGCGTCGTCTGCGCCCCTGACGGCTGCAAGGGTCCCGCACCATCCGGATCCGCCACCAGGTATCGCGTTTCGGTTTCGATCTGATCGGCCGCGTTGTACGTGCGTCGAATCGTGTTGCCGAGATCGTCGCGGCTCTCGATGAGATTGCCGTTGCTGTACTGGAAATTGACCGTTCGAGTCTGCCCCGCACCGACCATGGTGCGCGCCTGCACGATGTCGCCTTCCGCGTTATACGCGTACTGCAGAATGCTCAGTGCACCGGTTTCATTGGGCGGCAGCGTGACCTGCGTCAGCCGCTGCTGCGTGTCGTAGAAATACTGCGTGACCTGGCCCAGCCCATCGTACACATCGGTGCGGCGATTCTCCGTGTCGTAATTGAAGGTCGTCGTGCGATAGGTTCCACCTTCGAAGAGCTGCTGCAAGCTCGCGACGCGATACTCGCCATTGACCAGCACGTAGCCGATCTTCAGCTCACTGCCATCGCTCTGGCTGACGCGTGTGATGCGCGTGCCGGTCGGACCGGAGTATTCGTAGTTGGTGATGAAGACGCGGGTATTCGGATCGGAATCAAGATCGTCCGCGACACCATCGGAGATGTTGCCGAGATCGACTTTGACTTGGGTCAGTCGATTGGCGGCATCGTAGGCATACCGCACGCGCGTCGTCGTCTGGCTCGCAGTGACGACACGAATCTGCGTCAGGTTGGTGCCGGTGTAATCGAGGAACAGCGATTCGCCCGAGGCACTCACGACGCTCGTGATCAAGCTGCCGGTGTAGCCGTAGGTCAGCGTCTTGTTGTCGCGATCGGTCGAGCGCAGCAAGCGTCCGCTGCCGTCATAAAACTCGCGTACACCGTTGGTGGTGTCCTCGTACATCCACTCGTTGCCGATCAGTTTCAGTGTGTCGTGCGCACCTGTTCCATCGGTGCCGACCCAGAATCCTTTCGCCGCGTCGTACGTGAAAATCGCTTGATTGCCGTCACTGCCGATCCGAGTGATCGGCGTCGTCGCGCCGGCACTCGGCAGATTCAATAGCTGGCGATAGAGACTGGTTTGCCAGTTGTCCCCGTTGTCACCATCCATAAACACGCCGAGGCTGTTGTACGTGCGCACCATCGCTACGTCCAAGCCCAGCGAAGCCAGATAGTCGTCCTGGCTTTGAATTACCAGATTGCCCGTGGCTGCGTTGATGTACGCACGGTCATTGCCCCAGCCGATACGGCTGTTGCCTTGACCACCATAGCCGTTGAGCTGCGACAACGAAGTGTTGAACAAACCCAATCCGTTGCCTGCGATGACGGTCGACATGGCCCACTACTCCCTGTTTTTCAGATCACACGCTGTATCCAGTGATCAGAAAAATTCGGGGGAAAGTTAAGGGCCTTTCTTGTCTTTTTTGTCGTATCCTCTCCCAAGCTATTGCTTATAAATGGTTTTAAATTTCATAACGTCGCCACCGGAGATAAAAAGTAATTTTAGTTACCCCAGGCTGACTCTTCGAAGGCTGGTCGTGTTGGTCTGCTTCTGATGCGAATTGCTGCTGCATGCGTCGCGCAACCAACTGCCAACAAGGCTCATCGAATTTTGACGTCCGCCGATGGCGATCCCACAATGCCTCGGGCTCCGCACAAAGCGCACGAGTAATGTCAAACACGTCATCGACGATGCTGGATGCGTCTGATCTATTGCAACTCGCGTTACGCGATATCGAAGCAACCAATCACGAGGCTGCAATTGCGAAACTGACCGAGGCAAGTTCACTCGAATCGGGCAACGCGGCGATCCACTTTCTACTGGCTGCGGAATATGCAGAGACCGGGCATCACGTCCGCGCGGCGGAGGGGATGAAGCACGCGTTGTCGCTGGATCCCGAGTTGCACGTCGCCCGGTTTCAGCTGGGTTTGATTCATTTCACTCAGAATGAATTGTCGTCCGCCGCCGAAGCGTGGAGGCCACTCAGTGTCCTGGGTGACGAAAACGCTTTCAGTTTGTTCGCCGCGGCATTGCTCAAGCTAGGCGTCGGCCATCGCGATTCAGCGATTCCACTGCTTGAGAAGGCTCTGCATGCAGAGCCTGTTATTCCGGCGCTTCGCGGTGATATTGAACGCGCGCTCAACAATGCCCGCAACAAAGTGAGTGCCGAGGCCGAGGATGATTCGACTGCGTCGCTGGGCGACGCCTTGCTTCACCGCTATCGCACGCCAGATGAGCATTGAGCCTTCTCAGCAGAGCTTTCGCGCGTGACAACAGTCGATCGGCTAGGCGGGTTGCTGGCTCAAATTCGCAGTTCCTTGATCAAGAGGAATGCCAAGGGCTCCGCAACCCGTGAAGCTACATCAGTCTCCCCTCAATCCCGACTTGCACCGCAACACTCGGCATCGCCCGAAAGCATCAAAGCCAGTCTACTGAGCCACTTGAGCACGTTGGATTTGAATGTCGGAGGCGATTTGCAGCGAGCCCGGCAATTGTTCGTGGAACTCGTGCTTGTGTCCGAGTTCGGTGCTCATATCGCTTCGGATCAACGCTTTCCTCAGATGGCTTGCAAAGTCGAACAAGCAATGGCAAGTGATCCGAGAATCTCGGACGACCTCAGCGACTTGCTTCGCGAGATCGCAGGCACCCCTGCTCAGTAGAAGTCGTCGACGAGTCCGAGCCGGTTCAATCGATCCCTGATCGCTCGCAATCCTTCCGCATGTAGTTGCGAAATCCGCGCCTTCGATACGCCAAGGAGGGTGGCAATTTCGGTAAATGGAATGTCTTGGTAGTAGTGATGCCGAATGACATCGCCGTGCTTGCCCGGCAAATCGGAGACGATTCTTTTGAACTGATCACAGAGAATTGCGAGATCGTTGCTGGTGTAATCGCGAACCGGCTCGGAGGTCTCATCGACAAACATGCCCGTGTCTTCGAGCATCAAGCCGATTGCCAGCCCAATCGCGACGTCAACCAATCGACTGAGCCGATCGCGCTGAGATCCAGAATCAATCGATCGAATTCGTTCTGCGCGGGTAGCGCGGGCTGCCGAAAGCTGCGCACGTAGATCGGAGCTGCGATTGATACCATCTACGATCGCGCCGTAGACCCTCTTGCTCGCATACGCGGCGAAGTCACTTCCTGCGCGAGGAATATACGAGTCGATCGATTCCAGCAAACCAACCGCGCCAAGATGCTCGAGTTCGCGCCGATCAAGGTCCACATCGTAGTTTCGCTCGCGCATGGCGCGCGCCGCCATGGATCGGGCCAACCACATATAGTGGTCCGCCAATTTGGATCGCGAGTTCGACTCGCGACCCTCTCTCCATAGTAACCAGAGTGCGGAGACGTCGATCGCTTCGGAGCCGTCGCTGCTCATCCCGAGTGATCACACGGGGACGAAGCTTCTGACCAAGCCGGACGCGAGCAGACTCCACCCGTCGATCAGCACGAACAGCAAGATTTTCAACGGCAACGAGAAGGCCACTGGAGGAACCATGATCATGCCGAGCGCCATCAGAACGCTCGCAACGATCATGTCGATCAGAACGAAAGGAAGGAAGACAACGAAGCCGATCTCGAAGGCATGTCGAAGCTCACTGATCATGAAGGCCGGAATCAGGACTGACGTCTTCAGCTCATTCTGCGATGCTGGCATCTGGGACTTTGAAAGTTCCACCATCAAACGCAGATCTCTCTCTCGAGTCTGAGCCAGCATGAACTTTCGAATGGGCGCCAGTGCTCTTTCGACGAACTCCTGATCTTCCAGGGTGTTCTCAGCGTAGGGCTTGATCGCGCTCTCGTTGATTTCATTCCACACGGGCGACATCGAGAACAAGGTTAAGAACAGCGCGAGACTGACCAAAATCGCATTAGGCGGGGTCTCCGGCATGCCGAGCGCATGTCGCATCATGGCCAAGACAATGATGATGCGAGTAAACGACGTCACCATCAGCAGGATCGATGGGGCAAGGCTGAGCACCGTCAGCAGGAGCACCATCTTCAACGGTGTGCTGAGTCCGGGCTCCGATCCTCCGTTGAGCTGAATTTCACCGCCTGGGAAGCTCAAATCAGCCGCGATGGCCTCGGCGCCAAACAGGAAGGCGCATCCGGCGATGATCCAGTAAACGCCCCTGAGCATCAGTGATGGTCCAATTCAGTCGTGGAAACGGCGTTGGGAGAGGCGGCCACCAAGAATTTCTGCCCGGACACTTCGACGACGTACAACGTGAGTTGTGCGGTGAGCTTCTTTTGTTGGCGTACGACGATCAGTTCCCCGTCCTCTGACGCGACTGTCATCGATCGCCCGCCACGCATTACACGTCGCCGAATGGCCAGTGCACCGATAGCCAGTACACCGATATACGCGGCTGCGATTGCGAGTCGATATCCGATCGCTCCGTTGCCGTCATTTCCCAGCTCCATTTGCGTCTGCACGGGCTTGTCCCCCGAGCGGACAGCGGATGGATCGGAAATTGGGGTATTCGGCCAAAAAAAGAACGTGGTCAACACCGCGACTGCGAACAACAAGGTGCAGACGGTCAGCCAGCGGTGCCGTCGTACCAACATTGCACCCTCGGCCCGTGCGCGGCCGATCAAGCCTTTTTCCCACGTAGTCACGATTAACCAGGTGTTCCGATGATCTCGGTAATGCGCACTCCATACGCATCGTCGACGACGACAATCTGCCCACGGGCCACGATCTTGCCTTCAAGGAGCAGATCAACCGGCTCGTCCACCATCGTATCGAGCGCCAAAACTTCTCCGTCCTTCAGTTCGAAGAGCCTCGAAACCGAGATTGCAGCGGTTCCCAGCCGCGCCGATACGCCGACTTTGACGTCCTTGATGAGGGCGAGATTTTTCTCGATCCATTGTTGGGCTTTCGGATCGGTCGGGGCTTGATGAAGTTCCTCAAAGGATGCCGTGTGTACTTTCTGCTTATCCATCGGTTCGGGAATTCTTAAGGGGTTGAGCTGACTTCGCCAAGCGAATACCACGTTTCGCCTGGATTTTACCAAGGTGGCAACTGCCGATCGGAATGCCGGCTTCCGTCGCGACTGACAGAGGCTGACGAATCGATCTTGTTAGTTGCACGATGTCGCCTGGTTTGAGGTTCTGCACGTCACCGACCGACATGACCTCGTCTCGCAGTTCTATGTGCAACTCAATCATGGCGGGGCCAATTGCCTGGATTCGCGGATTCAGCGCCTCCGGCTTTCGATTCGACGAGCGTGATCCGGCCCCCTTAAGCCACCGTCTCGTTGCGGATGCGGTGAGGAACACATGCACGCCTCGTGTCAATGCGAATGAGCTGATGCGTAGCCCAAGACGTCCGCTATGCGCTGTGGTCAGCGAATCGACTTCGATCGCGGCGGACTTTGGATGCTCCACGCTCGCATGTGTTGTAAGGAGGCGCCCAAACAAGTCTTGTGCGACCGCGCAGACGAGGCTCGCAACGAGTGGCTCGACGTCACTTCCCCCTTCTAGCTCATCACTACTATTCGCGTTAGAACCCAGCAGGGTCTTGGCGAATGCGGCGAAGTCACGCGGAGTCGCTCCGATACAGAGCATCTCCATGTCCTCTCCACAGCCATACCAACGGAACGAATCAAAATCAGGGTCCGGACCGCTCGTCAAGCCGGAAAGCGCGATGTCAGTTTGATCTGAGAACCAATGTGTCGCCCAAGCGTGAAGCTGCAAATTCGCTGCGGCTTCGAACTTCAGAATCTCAGCCCTGCCCAACAGCCTAAAATCGATCATCGGCTGCCCGAAAGATTGTTGTAGACATCCTGAATCATCTCGCTCGCGACATTGAGAATCTGTGAACTCGCCTGATATCCGCGCTGCAAAATCAGGATGTCGGAAAACTCCTTCGCAAGTTCGACGTTGGCCAACTCAACGCTGCGGGGCGCTAACCGCCCGAGCGCGCCGTTCCCCGGAGTTCCGAAAGAAGGTGTTTGATCCGACTGCGCAGTGAACAGTCGCCCGTCGGCCGACTCGAGCCGTTTGGGATTGTTGAAAGACGCCAGAATGAGTTGCCCACCTTCTTCGGTCTGTCCATTGGAGAATTGAAGCGTCAGCGTTCCGTTCGCGTCGAAGTCGTATGACACCACCTGTCCGGTGCCGTAGCCATCGCTCGCGGAAACCGAGACAGCGGAGTCTCCTGAGGCGACCGACTGCACGCCACCAGTGCTCCCGCCGGGATCGCCGAAATCGAATACGATGGTAGAGGCGCCATCACCGGTGCCGACCGAAACATCGAGCGTGTTGAATCCGGCCAGGGGCGTGCCTCCAGCGCTCGAAAACCGAATCGAAGAGAAGAACGGCGAATTGAGCGCGTTACCCTGTTCGTCCTTGACCTCGGCTTGCCATACGAGTTCGGATCCAACCGGGGAATCCGCCTTGGTCAGCGTCATCGTCAGACGATGCGTCTGCCCAGCGTTATCAACCACCGTGATGTTGTTGACGACGTGATTGGTGTTGCCGGCTGACAGCGTCCCGCCGAAGGAGATTTTCGTAGTGGGCGACGCCGGATTAAGGCGATCCAGGTCCACGATGAAGTCGGACGGCTTTCCGTTAACCAACCCCTGCAGGACTGCGCCACTGATCGGGTCGATCAAGCGCCGGCTGTCGTTGAGTTCGAACTGGCCGAAGCGCGAAAAGTAGGTTGTGCCAGCTCGACTGAGCACGAAAAAGCCGTCGCCGTTGATCGCCAAGTCGGTGTTGTTGCCGGTCTGTCGAATTTCGCCAAGAAGGAAGCGACGTCCGCCGGTGACGAACTGTGTACCTTCGCCAACGGGGGATCCAGAAACGCGGTCCTGCACCCCAGGCAGCGATGCGAAGAGCGGATCAGTTGCGCGAAACCCAATGGTATTGAGATTGGCGACATTATCGCTCACCAGATCAAGGGCACGAGAGAACGACATGAGGCTGGTGGTGCTGGCGTACACGCTACTCAGGATAGTCATGTCGATCTCCTAACGGACCAGAGTGATGCTGGCAAGACCGACGTCCTGCAGGAACGTACCGTCTTCTCGCATGATATTGAGTAGCGGACTGCCACTCTCGAAGTTCACGGTCGTTACCTGTCCGACTGTGGCGTCCGCCGTTCCTGTTGCGATCTCAACGGTTCGATTCAACAAGTTGATTGCCTGCGATGACGAGCTGAACGTCAACAATGCGGACACATTGTCATTGAGCGTTTGCAGTTGCTGGACAACCGTGAACTGGGCCAGTTGAGCCAAGAATTCACGGTTGTCGACGGGTTCCAAGGGATCTTGAAAGGACAGCTGCGTCAGAAACAGACGAATGAAGTCCTCGCTCGCGACGCCGGTGCGTTCGAGCGGATTCGTCGCGCCGCCACCCGTCACCCCTCCGATTGCTTCGATGGCCATCGCTCACTCTCCCTTATCCGCAGCCGCGTTCGAAATCCCGTTGATCTTGACGACGCCTGGGCGAATTCCCAGCTCATCGAGCAGCGCCATGACCCCTAATCTCACTTCGGTTTCGTCCCCGATACGACGAACGGCAACATTCGCTGTTCCATCACCGACGTTGACGTGCACGCCATAAGGCAAGCGCTGTGCGATCTCTGTCGGTTGTCTCGGCATAGGAGGCTTCAGAGCGGTCTCGAATGCGGCGTTTCGGCTGAGCCTGGGCTGGAGTGACATCGGCGCCATCAAGCTCGTCTGATCCATATCGGGGCTATACGCCGTCGCGAACATGGCGGGCGGCCTTTCCGACTTGGAAGGCATCGATCCATTCTGGGTGTCAACGTGTAAACGCTGCTTGTTCGTGGCGATCGCATTGAGTGCGTCGGCACCGGAATGCACGGGCTCGCGCGGTTCGTTATGCGCGCCGCTTGGCACAGGGGAGTTCGCCGATTTCGCTTCGGTGGATCGGTCCAGCATTCGCGCGAAGGCATCACGCTCTAGCCCGAGCTTGGCTCGTTGTGAGATGGCCCAAGCTTCATCTGGCGATGCCAAAGTCGCTTCACGAACGACGGGGTTCGGAGTCAAAGTATTCATAGTGTCCTGCCATCCAGATATCCGAGATTTCGTGCTCTAACTGAATCGTCAACTCGCGAGCGTGCAGTTTCAGGCGTTCATCGATGACACGCAGCAGGATATTTTCCTTATGTCGTTCTTGCTGACGAACGATCAGTGCCGCGTCCAGCTTCTCCTGTTCTTGCTGTGCCGCGGCATTCAATTGCCCCGTTTGATCAACCAAATTCAGCCACTCGGCACCGGCCAGTTCAAGTGTTCGGAGGTTGATGAGTCGATCGGCGCGTTGCAAATCGGCCAGCTGGACGCTGGCGGACTCAAGTCGCTGAGTCGCAGTTGCTTGTGCGATCGACGCCTTCCGTAATGACTCCGACTGCTCTCGGCAGGCATCTTCTGCTGCTTGGACGTGCAGACTTTGGAATCTCGCCAAACGCGCGAGCCGCTGAGCAGATCGGGCAGCTTTAGCGCTCACGAGAGCAACTCCTTCAGACGATGAACTGAAGTTGCGCGGGCTTGGCTGGCTGCGAAGTCTTGCTTGAAGAACTCGATCAGCTTGGGGGCACATGCCACCGCGCGATCGAGCTCTGGGTTGGCGCCTGGTTTGTAGGCTCCAAAATCCAGCATGTCGCGCGAGCGCTCAAACACCGACATCAGATTGATCGCATCACTCGCAAGCGCTGTCTCGGCTGGCGTTGCGACCTGTCGAGCCAAACGGCTGGCGCTTTGAAGGATATCGATTGCGGGAAAGCGTCCATGTTGGGCGAGTTCCCTGGTCAGGACGATGTGTCCGTCCAGCACGGCTCTGGCGTGATCCGACACCGGCTCGTTGAAATCGTCTCCCTCGACCAGAATCGTGAAGATGCCGGTGATGCTTCCACTGCCCTCAATGCCTGTGCCCGAACGCTCCAGCAGCGATGGCAGCAATGAGAAGACCGAGGGGGTATATCCGCGTGATGTCGGAGGTTCTCCGGATGAGAGCCCGATTTCGCGTTGGGCCATCGCCACGCGAGTCAGTGAGTCCAAGATCAAGGCGACTGAGCGACCTTGATCCCGGAAGTACTCGGCGATAGCCATAGCGGAGAACGCCGCGTATTTCCGCCGTAAAGCAGATTCGTCGGCGGTTGAGACAATGAGGACGGTCCGACTCATCGATTGATTCAAGTGCTCTTCGATAAAGTCGCGCACCTCACGGCCGCGCTCCCCCACCAGCGCGATCACATTCACGTCGGCCGAGCTGTTTCGCGCGATCATCCCCAACAGAGAACTCTTGCCCACACCGCTTCCAGCGAAGATCCCGACGCGTTGACCGCGGCCGATGGGTAGGCAGGCATCGATTGCGTGAATCCCGGTTTCGAAGACATCCCGAATCCTTTCCCGCGATACGGGATTGGGCGGCACTCCACGCAGGGATGCACGGGCCGATCCGGCGACAGGTGTCTTGCCATCCAGCGGCCTTCCGAACGCATCGAGGACGCGTCCCAGCATGCTTTCATCGACGGCGATGGAAGGCGTGAGGCCGGTGGCCAAGACTTCGCTACCCGTACGGATGCCGCGGATGTCGTCGTAAGGCATCAGCAAGACGCGCTGATCATGAAAGCCGACGACTTCGGCGCGAATTGGCAAAGGCGATAGTGCACTGTCGATATCGCAGCATTCGCCGAGTACGACGTCGGGCCCTTCCGATTCGACCACCAGACCGCGATATCCCGTCACTCGTCCGATTCTCGGAATGAGTTCGGCATTGCGTACCGCCTGGACGAAGGGAGCCCACCGCCGTCCGTTCGGTGGACTTATCGAAGGGGAGGGGCTAGGGCTCACGTTGCCCCGCATGGCAATCCAGAAGCGCCTGCTTCATCTTCGCGAGCTGCGTCTCCAGACGTCCGTCGAGGCTGCCTCGTCCGCCGTCGACGATGCAGCCCCCGAGTTCAATCTTGGGGTCGACAACCCAGTGGGAAACGCTTCCGGTCGTCAGGGCCGAGCGCCCCTGCTCTCCCAGCAGCTCCCAATCACGGGCCGAAAGTCTGACCGTTACGGGGGTGGCCTCTTCTCTTCGTTGATGTATCACCTGCCGAATCACGGCTTCCACGCCGGCTCGACTGGACAGTGAATTACCCAAGATTCGAGTGATCGCAGAGAACGCCAAATCAATGAACTCATCATCGAGGCGATCGAGCCGAGCCGAGATCTCATTGCTACATGCGTCGATGAGCGAACTCAGCTGCTCGAGCTTTGCCTTGATCTCAGCATCAGCAGCTTTGCGACCTTGCGATAGACCGTCCTGGTACCCCTGCTTCGTTGCGATGTCCCTTTCGGCCGCTTGCTTCTGTAGGAGATCTTGCGAGTCCATCAACGTCGGGCTCGAAGTCTTCGCAACGACCTCAGCTGCAACAGAGTGGAAATGGTGTGTCGGCTCTTTGAGGGCGGCCGATGAACTCGTCGCAGCGCTTGCAGCCCCCGGCTTACTGTTCGAGCCGGGAATCGCCACAGTCTCCGAGTTCACCACCGCCTGGCGGATTACCTGTCCCATCAGTCCCCCGGTCGTGCGTTCCGCTCGCGCGCGAGCACTGGCATTAACGCGCCGAGCAAGTCGCGCACGGCGGGACGTACGGCAGCCCCGCTGGTCTCCGAGAGCGCCTTGGTCACAGAATCTCCCAGCCAACCTGGCAGGTCATTGAGTAACGTCGACACATCGCTGATGGACGGTGCTTCGGGCGCTTTCCGGACGCGAGGCGCTTTGCTAAATTCTTGCCGTTGGAGAATCAGGTGCCTTGCCAAAGCTGGGATACCTCCACGTGGCAAATCAAACCGCTTCCTGCATTCGCTTTCCAGGATCTCGACTTGATCATGCAGGTGTTTCGGTACGGTTCTCAGCAGTTTCCGGCGATCTGCCGGGTGTGACACAGCGAGCAGTGCGGCCAGCTGCCGTGAATTGATAACTTTCACGAGCTAGTTCCTCGCTCCGAAGGTGTCGGATCATCGATCCAGGACTGCAGTTCGCGCTTGAACTGATCAAGCTGTGCGGCGCTCAAGCGGCGACGGGGCTGCCCCACCTGAATCAACACGAAAATCAAGGCACCACCGAGTCCAGCTGCACACAGAATGATCCACACGAGGTTATCGACGCCATCGACGATCTGACTTGAGCCAACCGTCGATGGGGCGCCACTGTCGAACGATTCACTGGTGACTTGGTCACCTTTGGCTTTGGACACGATATCGGGGATGCCGATGACGGAAACCGTATCGCCGCGCTCCAGATCGACTCCAATTGCATTTCCAACCGCAGTCAGCACGCTGCGGCGCAGATCCTCGTTCGTGCTCATCGGGACCAAGACGCTGACCGTGAGCTTTTTGACCGCTCCGGTCGCAACAGAAACGGTTTCGTGCAGACGGCCTGCTTCGTACTTCACCTCCGTCGTTAAATCCCCCGTCACCGCTCTGCTGGTTAGTCGCGCCTCTCCCGACTCTGGGTCAATGTCTGAAGTGCGGGCCGGACCGCGCAAAGATTTCATGCCAGTGACGGCTCCGGTGACCCCGCCACGCACCGGGATGACTTCATCACGGGTGATCTGTCGCTGGTCGTGTTCAAGCACGGCATCGATCTGAACGATGGCGTTGCCGGCGCCAAATGAGCGATTCAGAAGTGCTTGTGCCTTGTCGGCGAGATAGCTCTCGACGGCGCGCTTGGCATCAATGCGCGCGTTCACGTGCCCCATCGAAGAACCACCGGAACCCACCAAACTAGCGCCTTTGTCATCGTGAATCGCAACGCCGCCTGGGGACAGGCCGGGGACCGATGACGAGATGAGGTGCTGGATCCCCGCAACCCTCTCAGCGCTCAATCGCATGTTCGGCCGAATGGACAGCGTCAGAGCAGCCTTGGGTTGCGTGGAGTCCGATGAAAACAATCTTTCCTCGGGAAGCACCAAGTGAAGCCGAGCACGCTCCACTTCCTTCAGCGCCAGAATCGTTCTAGTCAACTCTCCTTCCAGTGCGCGCTGGTAGTTGATGCGCTGTGTGAACTCGGTCATCCCGAAATCGACATGATCAAACAGCTCAAACCCAACCGGCCGATGAAGCGGAATTCCCGCTTCCATCACCTTGATTCGTGTGTCGTGCACCTGCTGGCGCGGAACCAAAATGCGCCCGTTCTCTTCGTCGACCTTATATGCAACGCCCTCTGCCGCGAGCTGGTTCGCAATGCTCGTGACGTCCTGCGACGAGAGTCCGGAGAACAGCGCCTCATACGAAGGCCGGAAGGCGAACATGGCCCCGACGACGATGCAGATCAGGAAGACGGGCACTCCGATGGCGAGCGCCAAGCGCTCACTACCCGATCGTTCGTCCCACCACTCCCGCCAGTTCAACTTTTCCACGAGATCATCCCCAACCGTAGTAAGCGGTTTCTCAAATCTGCATCCGCATTAGCTCTTGATAGGCATCAACAACTCGATTCCGCACTTGAATCACGATATCGAGCGACAGCCTCGCGGACTCCACGTCCATCATCACGCGATGCAGGTTGTCGGACTTACCCAGCACCAGATCTTGAACGGCCGCATCGGCCCCTCGTATTTTCGAATCTGCGACCTTGACTTGATCGTCCAACCAGCGAATGAAGCCATCCGGTTTCGCGTGATTCGTTGGCTCAATGGGTTTCGGATGTTGGGCGTCGGTTACTGCTGAGATAGCGGCGATTGCGTCCAGACTCATGCCCGCTCTCCGATCCGTAACGCGCTCTGCAACATGGATCGCGCGGCAGCCGAAGCTTTGGCATTCGCCTCGTAAGCTCGAACCGCCTGCATGATCTGCGACATCTCGAATACCTGATCAATCGCAACTTGCTGGATGAAACCCTGGCTATCGGCGTAGGGATGGTCGGGGTCGTAGACGTTTCGGCTGCTGTTTCCAGCTGGAATCAACTCGGCGGTCACCCCGCTTCCGATTCCACTCCCGGTGTCGAGCAGGTCTATGAAGGTGCTGGGAATGGTGGGTCGTGTGATGACCCGCATGGGCTGATAGGCCACACCGTTGGGAGCACGAACGGACGAGGCATTCGCGATATTCATCGTCGCGGCTTGTAACCGCAGACGCTCCGCGTCCATGCCGGACGCGCTGATTTCAAAAATCCCCAGAAATCCTGTCATCGCGCACCCCCTTCGACTGCTGCGCGATTCATCGATTGAAGTCGATTGAGCAGCGTGAGCGTTGCTTCATAGCGAGCGGCATTGATGGAAAGATCTCGGACTTGCACGTCAAGCTGCACGTCCTCTTGCTGTAGACGAATCTGCGGTTCGATCGTCTCCGTCATCGCAGCCCGTCCGCTGGCCCGTTGTTCGGAAACGCTAGCCTCAAGTCGCTCGAGAAAGTCGACGAAGTCGACCGCCGTCGGTTGGAAGTTCGCGCTCGCGTGATTCGCGATGTTGGATGTCAGTAGTTTCTGCTGCAGCCAACAGGCATCGAGTACTGCCACAGCAGCGTTGCGTGTGATGCTCCCTAGCGCTTCCATGTATCCCCCTGACTCACTGCACTACGAGTTCGGCATGCAACGCACCCGCGCGTTGAATAGCCTGCAAAACCGATATCAAATCGCGAGGTGTCGCCTTGATCTTGTTCATCGCAATCGCCAAATCGGCCACGGTGGTGCCGGCAGGCATGGAGACGGTTGAGGCCATCGGTTCGTCGACTTGCAAATTGACATCTGGAACCACAACGGTCTGCACCGTTGAGGTCGGTCTGGCGAGGAACGATGGTTGGGAAACCAGAAAGTCCGTGTCGATTGCGATCTTGAGTTCGCCTTGAGTAACGGTGACCTGTCCCAGTCGGACGTTGCCGCCGCTGACAACGGTTCCGGTTCGCTCGTTAACGACGACTCTCGCAACCTGATCCGGCTCCACTAGTAACGACTCAATGCGACGCACAACCTCGACATATCGGGCGCGTTCATCATCTCGGAGCCGGAAAATGACGCGATCCGGGCCTTCCGGAACGATGTCCAGTCCCAAGCGATTTGCTCCGAACTCGGCCCCCAGAGCGTCTGCAATCTTGCTCGCGGTCGTGAAGTCAGGTGAATTCAACAGCAGGTGTATCGCGCCGGACTTCGAGACAACCGAACCCGAAACAGGAACTTCGATCGCCCCTCCGGATGGGATGATTCCGGTCGTCGGATGATTCTTCTGGACCACGTTACCGAACGCGTCATACCGGAAGCCACCCACCGAAACCGGCCCTTGAGCCAAGATCCGGATTTTCTCATCAGCTCCCGCCATAGGCGTCATCAGGAGCGTTCCTCCGACCAAGCTGCGCGCGTCTCCGATGGAGGCGACATTGACGTCGAGCTTGTCACCGGCGTTTCCGAAGGGAGGGAGCTGAGCCGTGACCATCACGGCCGCCACATTGCGCGACGCGAGTTGCTGGCTGTTCAACGTGATGCCGAAGCGAGTGAGCGTGTTCGCGATCGACTGCTGCGTAACCTTGCTGCGTGAACTGTCTCCAGTGCCGGCGAGCCCCACGACCAGGCCATAGCCCACCATGCTGTTGTCGCGTGCGCCATCGATGTGCACGAGTTCTTTGATTCGCACCGTTCCCGCATTCATGGCCTCCGCCAGGCTATGGACGCCTAGCAGAATCACGAACCAATAGATCGAGGCCTTCATGGCGGATCAGAACCCGAGAAACCGTGCAAGACGAGCGAATAAGCCAGGCTTCTGATTGCCTGAAACCCACCCGGCCCCGACGTACTCGATCTTGGCGTCGACCAGCCGAGTGGAAAGCACGACGTTGTCTGTTGAGATGTCGATGGGGCGAACCTGTCCTTCGACCTTGATGCGCTGTTGCTCGCCGTTCACCGTGATCAACTGCTCACCGCGGACAAACAAGTTGTCCGATTCCAGCTTCTGCAGAACCTTCACCGACATCTGCGCCTTCACACTGCCACCGCGCGTGGTCTTTCCGGTGCCGCTGCTGCTCGTATCAATGGAAACGCCGGCCCTTGCAGGTCCCGATGCATCCGTCAGTCCGGCGTCGATCCCGAATTCGGAATCGGAGGTGGTCGCCGCTCGACTCTCCGCCGTGGCGACTTCAACCACCACGACCGTCAGGGCGTCACCAACTTGAAGCGCGCGTCGATCAGCTGTGAGCGAGCGGAACTCTTCGGGGTTGTACAGACTTCCCGTGGCGGCCAATGCGGGCAGTTGGACTGCAAAGAGGCTCAGCCAGAGCGCACAGCCTAGTCTGCGATTCATGGAACCAACTCCACTTGGCCTCGACCGCTAACACGCGCCGAGAGGATTTCCGTGGCGCCACTACGCCGTACCCGGACAAGGCCACCAACGGCGGCGTCCTGCATCGCCACGCCAGAAAACTGAAGGATCATTGAGCCGTCGCGATACGTCGCGACCACTTTGGTTCCTGCGGCCACAGTCGGCACCGGCTCCGCGTAAGAAGTCAGAATCGCTTGTCCTGCCGACTGGGGCATCTTGGTTCTATATTCCGCCGCCTCCCAGAATCGAGCAGGCAGTGGCGAACCGCGTAGTCGTGCGGCGTCACGTCTCTCCGTTGACACGTTTCCGGCGTTCAGTGGCTCACCCGCACCAATTGAACGCAGGGCAACGGGGACTTCGGCATACGCGCTGACCGAATACCAGATGGTCAGCGACTTCGAACGACCATCGATACAGCCAACCTGTGTCCGCGTCGCCATCCGGGGAGCCAATCGCGGCGTCGTGACAGCCGATTCGAACACGATTGGAGGCGTCCTTCCGCAGGGATTGATGGTGGACTCGCTCACCAGATGCACCGTGATGTCTTCGTAGGAACCCTCCAGATACTGGCGCAGTGTCGATTCACTGCTCAGCCACAGATCGTCTTTCCACGCACCGTTCTGAACATCGGCAGCGGCGGAACTCGCGGTGATGGATAGCAAGACCAGCATTGCGGTTCGGATCGGCACAGAGGGCATTGCGCTATCTCAGCGGCGCAGGCCGTTGACTTCAGCGAGCATCTCATCAGCAGCTTGGAGAACGCGCGCATTGAGCTGATACGCACGTTGCGCCATGCTGAGTTCGACCATCTCTTCGACGAAGTCGACGTTGGACGCTTCTAGAAATCCCTGTTGAAGCATTCCCAAGCCCGACTCGCCTGGGATCAGCTTATACGCCTGACCAGATTGGTCCGTGGCTCTAAACAGTCCGTCGCCTGCCGTTTCCAAACTCTCGGCATTGGCGAAGTTGGCAAGCATGATCTGGCCAAGCTCAATGGGCTGAGCTTCATCCGGCACACTCGCGAGCACGATCCCGTCTTTTCCAATCTCGATCGCGGTCGCGTCAGTCGGAACGCGGATTCCGTCGCTAAGACGAAGTCCCGTCGAGGAGACAAGATCGCCATCACTATTCACGGAGAGGCTGCCATGCCGGGTGTAGAGCACAGAGCCGTCAGACTTCTCGACTTCGAAAAATCCGAGGCCTTGAATGGCGACGTCGAGTGAGCGATCCGTCTGATTGAGATCGCCGCTCACGAAGTCGGACCGAACTTGTTTGATGTAAGTACCGAATCCGCCTGTGATACGGGTTCGATCCGGCGCCAGTGGATTCGTGTATGCCCTGTCGGGGGCTTGCGGGTAAACCAGCTCGGAGAAGATCGCACGCTTCTTCTTGAATGCGCCGGTATTGACGTTTGCGAGGTTGTTCGACGTGACGTCAAGGCGGACCTGCTGAGAGTGAAGTGCGCTCAAGCTTGAATAGATTGCATCCAGCATGTCTCTCTCCGTTTAGAAAACGCCTAGATTGTCGAATGCCAAGCCAAGCATTTCGTCATAGGCCTTCAATGCCTGTGTCGATGCCCCAAATCGCCGCGTGATCTCAAGCATTTGGGTCATCTCGTCCATGGGGCGTACGTTCGAAGCTTCTACAAATCCCTGGCGGATTCGAGGCTCCATCTCGGCATCCGTCACGGGGGACAGCTCGGATAGATACAAACCATCACCGAGATACTCCATCCGAGACTGGTTCGGGAATTGAGCGACGGCGATTCGTCCGACAGCCGCGCCGTCCTTATCAATCGTTCCATCGGGACGAACGGTGACTTCCGCATCCGAGAGTCGAATCTCCCCACCTGATCCGGCGACGGGCATTTCGTTCGCTCCACGAAGCACGCCTAGCTCATCGAGATGGAAGTCACCTCGGCGGCTATAGACCATACGTGCGCCGTCCATGAGCTGGAAGAATCCCGCACCCTCGATTGCGAGATCCAATTTGTGATTCGTTTGTTGGAGAGCCCCCAAACGCTGGCTTCTCGGTACCTGCAGGCCCTGAGCCGCCGGATCCAGCGTATCTCCAGCGCCGAGCAGCGACTCGAAGCTTGGCGCGAGACTCGGTGACGCCAGCTCGGCCCGATATCCCGGCGTCTGGCTGTTCGCGAGATTCCTTGACACCACCGCGAGCCTCGCCTGATCCGCTTGCAAGGCTGTGATCGCAACATCTGAAAAACCAGACATAGCCCTCCCCTAACGCAGCTCAATATCTCCGACTGCTAAATCTTAATGCTTGCAAACCCTTTCACTGCGGACGCACCCGACAACTCTGCTGTCGATACGACGTTCAGATGCGTATTCCCCGATTCCACCATCCGACGGACCAGCCGGCGCAATGAGGGTGCGCAGATAAGCACCGGTACCAAATTTCGACTGAGCATCGCTTCGGTTTGGCGCGCAGTGGCTCGAACAAATGCTTCGATCCACCCTGCTTCCAGCGCCGGCCCTGGCGGCGCGTCACCGCCTCGAACCGCATCTCGAAGGGTTCGCTCAATAGCTGGATCAAGTGTCAGGGCATGCACGAAGCCATCCCTGCTCGTGCACTGTTGGCAGATCACCAAGCCTAGCTTTTCTCGCACTCGCTCCGTGAGCGTCTCAGGATCCTTGGTCTGTCGAGAAAACTCAACAAGGCACTCCAAGATCAGATCAATGTTTCGAATACCCACTCGCTCTCGCAGCAAACCTTGCAGGACCTTCTGCACATCGCTGAGCGAGAGCAAGTTCGGAATGAGTTCTTCGATAAGCGTTGGTTGAGCTTCTCGAACACTCCGGACCAACCGCTCGGCTTCTTGGCGCGTCATCAGGTTGTGACCCTGATTTCTGACGACCTCGGTGAAGTGCGTCAACAGGACCGTCAAAGGGTCTACCACGGTGTACCCGGCCTCTCGTGCGGTCTGGCTGGCATCAGCTTCAACCCACAGTGCGGGAAGGTTGAATGTCGGATCTCGAGTCGCTTCGCCTGGGATCGTGCGCTTGACGCTGCCCGGATTGATGGCAAGAAAGCCATCCGCGCGAACCGTTCCTTCGGCTACATTGGCGCCGAAGAAGCGAACGGAGTAGCTATTTGCTCCGCGCCGCGGCTCCTCGCGCACGCGCACCTGCGGAAGGACCAATCCCGAGTCGATCGCATGTTGGCGGCGAAATGCTTTCAAACGCTTCATCAGCATGCCGTCGTTGTCCGTCCCCAGTATCGACTTCAGTTCACTCCCAAATTCAATCTCGAGAACATCGACCTTGAGCACTGCATAAAGGTCGGCTTCGTCCGTTCCAGCGACGGCCGTACTCGGCTTGTCATCCGTAACGGCTGAGGCTTGTCGGCGGTGCGCTCGCAGTGCCGTCACGAAAGCGAACACCACCAAGATGAGCAGCAACAACGTTGGAACCTTGGGGATGCCCGGAAGCAGTAGCGCCACAACCAACGCCGCCGCGATCATCGCCAGCGACCGTGGATACCGAGCAATTTGCGCCAGAATTTCTTGGGACAGCTGAGCATCGGTTGCCGCGCGGGTCACGATGATGCCAGTGCCGGTTGCGATCACCAGGGCCGGAATCTGGGTCACGATTCCATCGCCCACGGTGAGCAGTGTGTAGGTCTGGAGCGCCTCCGACCAGCCCATGCCTTTCTGCGCGAGTCCGATCGTCAACCCTCCGATGATGTTGATCAAGATGATGATGATTCCCGCGATCGCATCACCCTTGACGAACTTGCTTGCGCCGTCCATCGCACCATAGAAATTAGCTTCGCGCTCAATTTCCCGCCGCCGTGTGCGAGCGTCAGCTTCCGATATCAATCCCATGTTGAGATCGGCATCGATGCTCATCTGCTTGCCTGGCATGGCATCGAGTGTGAAGCGGGCGGCAACCTCGGCGACTCGCTGTGCGCCATTGGTGACCACAACGAACTGGACGACGATCAGAATCACGAACACGACCAGTCCGACCACGTAGTTTCCCGCCACGACATGCGAGCCGATCGCGTGAATGACCTCTCCCGCGAAGGCCTCCGTCAAGATCAATCGCGTGGCGGCGACATTCAAAGAGAGTCGGAACAACGTGGCGATCAGCAGCAACGACGGGAACGTGGAGAAGGCCAGCGGCTTCTCCATGTAGAACGTCAGCAGCAGAATCAACATTCCAAAGCTGAAGTTTGTGATCAGTAGAAAATCCAACATCGCTGGTGGGATCGGCGAGAACAGCACGATCAAGATGCCGACAACACCTGCAATCACGAAGAACTCGCTACGCGCTGCGCTAAAGACGCTATCCGGAGAAGCCGTCGTCGTGCTCATGGGCGCGCGCCCCGCGCTACTCGAGCTTCGAAGATAGGGCGCATCAAAGTTGCGACTTGTGCGTAGGTATCTTCCGGCACAAATCCATCCAGCTTGACCTCACGAAACAGCCGGCGAGCAAGAGCCGGGCTTTCCACGACGGGGACGTTGTACCGAAATGCGAGTTGCCGCATTCGCTTGGCCAGATCCCCGGCGCCTTTGCTCACAACCTTGGGCGCGTGCATCGTGGCGCGATCGAACTTGAGTGCGATCGCAAAATGCGTCGGATTGGTGATCAGGATGTCGGAGCCCGGAATGCTGGAGATCGAGCGAACGTTCTTTCGCATGCCGAGCAGCAGATCTCGACGGCGGGCTCGAATCTTCGGATCCCCTTCATGGCGGCGGGTTTCTTCTCGCACTTCGCGCTTGCTCATACGCATCTTCTTGCGGTACTCCCAGCGCGAGTAAGCCGCGTCTCCGAAGGCGAGAAGTGCGAATACGACCAGCAGCGCGAGTAGCGCCGAAGTGGCGATCTGAAGCAGGACCGACGGATAAGCGGACATCGATCGCTGCAGAAGCGACAGCATATTCGGCAGCAGATGGGTGACGACACCGTAGAGCACGCCGAACAGAACCGAGAATTTGATGATCGTTTTGAGCCCGTCGTAGAGCGAACGCATCGAGAACATGCGTTTCCAACCGCGTGCGGGATTGAGCTTCGACCAGTCGGGCTTCAAGGGATGAAACGTAAAGACTGGGCCGGTCTGAAGGAAATTGGAGAGAATTCCCGCAATGACCGTCACCACGAGGAGTGGGCTCAGCAGGAAGAACACCTTGAGCCCAAGGCCGTGCAACGTCTCAATGACATAGGGGATCGTCAGTTCAGTCTTTCCGATGAGTTCGAACACGTCATGGCTAAGCTTGAGCACGCCGTTGATCATCCACGCTCCGAACGCGGAGGTCACCAACAATGCACCACTCAGGATCACCAGCGAGTTCACTTCAGGACTTTTGATCACCTGCCCGCGGCGCCGGGCTTCCCGGAGCTTGAACTGGGTCGCCTCTTCGGTCCGGTCTTGGTCGTTCGCTTCGTCGCTCATGAATGACCTTGACTGAACAGGTGGCGCCAGAAGGTTTCGATCTGACCGAACATGCTGTCCATGAAGGGCCCCATGTACCGAAGCGATAGCGCCAGCACTGCGATTCCAACAAAGATCTTGACCGGCAAGATGACGAAATAGGCACTGACTTGCGGCATCAATCTCGACGCTACGCCCATGCCCAGATCCAGAAGCATCAGCGTCACCACGGCGGGCGCGACGAGCATGAAACCGAAGGTGAACATGACGCCAAACTGGCTGACGAGGGCATCGGGGGCAAGATGAATCGGTTGTCCCAGCGGTACAACGGAGAATGTGTAGGCAATTGCGCGAATCAGCACATGATGAGCATCCAACGCGAGGAAGATCACCGCGCCCAGCATGCTGAGGAAGGTTCCAATCAACGAGGTCTGCGTAGCGGTTGCCGGATCAAACAGACTGGCGATTCCAAAGCCCATTTGGTAATCGAGCAGCTTTCCACCAACTGCGAATGACGCAAATACCGCTGTGACGCCGAAGGCCATGGAGGCACCCAATGTGAGTTCGCGTATCGCCGCGAGCCCTAACGTGGGTAGATCTTGGAAGTCCGCGCCAACGCCGGCCGGGATCACGGATGGGAGCGTAACGGTCAAAGCAAGCACCAACATCAGCCGGATGTTAACCGGCAGCGTCGCGAAACCCAGCACAGGCGTGAACATCAGCACGCCCCCGACTCGAACGAAGGCCATCAACGCCGCCATCAACCAAGAGGTATCGATGATGGCTTTCATGGTGGTTCTTACCGGACGTAGTCCGGAATATTCGTCATGAGGGTCGCGGAAAACTCGACCAGTTGCGAAAGCATCCACGGGCCAAGTATGACCAAGATCGCAAACACGACGATAAGCTTCGGGATGAAGGTCAGGGTCATCTCTTGGATCTGCGTCACGACCTGCAGAACGCTCACGAGCAGGCCGACGATCATGGTGACGCCGATGATCGGACCCGCAACGATCAGTGCCGTCCAAAGCATTTGCTTGGACAGTCCAAACGCAAGATCACTGGTCACGGTCTAGTGTTTCCTCGTGCTCGAGTGAGCACTGATGCCGGCTGAACGTCCGACGAGTTCCGCGACGAAATTCTGTAAACCTTCTCGTCCACCGGGAACGCCGGCATCGATCAAAACGTCGAGTGCGTTCTTCGCTTTTTCGGTTGCGCCGCGGCGCTGCTTCAGTAGTACACGCGCATAGCGAGACGAGAATGACTGCGGGTCAAGGCCGATGCCGCGACGGGCGAGTTGCTCAGCCTGCTTTTCGTCACCTTTAAGCGCCGCAATGACGGCCAGGCCACCGTGGGTCTCGCCGAAGTTTCGATCGATCTCCATCGCTCTGTGGAGGCTTACTTCTGCTGCGTTCACATCATTCAGCAGAATCTGCACCCACGCCAATCCGTGCCATGTCCCGATGTGGTCTGGCATATAGAGCACCGCTTTCTCGAAGTTCGACCTGGCGGCGTTCCAATCAAGCACCAGCATGTGCGCGAAACCGAGACCGGACCACGCTCGTCCCACTTGCACGTGTTGTTGAGAAACGGCGCTGAAGTATCCGATTGCATCGGATGCACTCCGTTCTTCGAGTGCGAGACTGCCCAGGGCTAAATTGCCGCCAATGCTGTTGGCGTCGAGTCTGACCGCTTGTTCTGCCGATACGCGGGCGGTTGTCGAATCGCTGTTGTCGAACGCGGCGAGCGCGAGATCGCCCCACGCCGAGGCGGAATCCGGAAATGCACCGGCGTGGCGCCGATAGTTTCGCACTGCATCATCGAGGTGGCCCAGATGGTGATGTATGCGTCCGAGCAAACCGTAGGACTCGGGGATTTCCTGCAGTCCTTGGTCGGGGATCTGCCGGATCACATCGAGAGCGAATTGAAACTCACGCAACTCGGTGTACGCATAGGCCATGTTGTAGCGCACCGCAGGATGCGCTTGCAGTTCATCAGGAAGCGCTTCGAATTGCACAACGGCCTCAGTGAAACGTGCTGAGGCCAGCAATGCGGTACCTAGCAGAAAGATGATTTCGCCATCCTCTCGGAGTTGGCTGACCGCTTCTTGCAGAAACTCCGCTGCCTCGGAAGCCATCCCCGCATTCAGTGCCGACTGCGCGGCATCGATCGCCAGGAGCCTATTTTGGGGGTCTTGTTTCCAATACTGCTTAAGTCGCTGGAACCGTTCGCCTTCAACTCCCCCGCCCTCGGACATGGTGAGCACTCAATGCTTGCGCGTGGTGTCGGTTGTTCCGGGAGTCCCGGTTCGACCGCCGCCGTTTTCGAGAGTGGTCAGCAGCTCGCGTGCACGGCCGAAATACAGGTTGTCAGTGGGCAGAACGTCGATCGCCCGCCTGAGCAAATCCTTGGACTGGTCGACGCTGCCGCCTTGAGAAAGGGCCAAAGCGCGATAGAACATCGCAGGTGGATACTGCGAATCCGCCTCCAAGACCGCATCCCAAGTCTCCATTGCGGTGCGGGTGTCCCCTTCCTCGAAATGCGCCATTCCCAGCTGAAATCGGGCATCAGTGTCACTGGGAGCCTCGCGCAGATAATCGATGAAGAGCGGGATCGCTCTCGGCCTCAGTCCAATCTGAGCATAGAGCCTCGCAAGCTCAAGGCTGATCGTGGGTGTTGAACTCGGAAGCAGTCGAGCCTGCTTAAGCTTTTCGAGCGCCTCTTGGATGTTGTCCTTCTGTAGGTCCAGCCTGGCTAAGACCAACAGTTCATCCGCATCCCAATCCATTGGATGTTCCCCTCCCCCTGAAAGCTACATAGTGTTACCGAGCTTTTCAGGATTCTCTACGCAGAGCTTCGGCTGGTCAACGAATTTATTCTCATTTCGATGTGATCTAGATCACAAAACATCGGCGCCCCGATTTTTTTATCAACGGTGGATCGCAATTGCCGTAAGGGGTTGTGAAAATCGAATCATGCACCGATGATGCGACGATAGGGGATCAGTTTCGGGGGCTTCAATGTGGAATCCCAGAACACGAAGTGTGTGCGCGGTGTCGGCGCTCATCGCGGCTATGGGCGCCACCTTTGCGGCCGGCGCAAACAGCGGAGGATGGTACGTTGCTCCTGATTTCACTTTGACCAATTTGGATTCCGATGTATTCGATGGCTCGGAGTCCAACCTCGGAATCTCGTTCGGGAAACGGTTAGGTTTTGGACGGGATGTTGAATTCTCCTATGGCGAGCAGCGCCTGGAGTTTATCGGCCTTCCCGATCGTGCTCGGCGTCACGAAATCCTGCTGGGTGGTCGTTGGGCGATCGATCCGATCGAAACACCGAACCTCTATTTGAGTGGTGGCGTTGGCGCTGCGTACATCAAGTATTTAGGGGATTCCACGTTCGCCCCGACTGCGTTCGCTGGGCTCGGATACAAGGTTCCTGTCTCGACGCGCGTTGATTTTCTTGCCGAAGGGCGGTTGCGCTACTCACGTATCGACGATGCGCCCGGCCAAGATGACGTCACAGATTCTCAGGCAGTGCTCAAGCTTCGCTACAACTTCACGCCCACGCCTGCTTCGACGGACGCCATCACGAATCACGATGCGGCGCCCGCCGCATCGACCGTCTATGAGGCACCGCGGGCATCCGAAGTTAGCCTGAGCGAACAGTGCCGATCGTTCTCGCGCGGCAGTGATAGCTATCGCCGCTACGATTGCGAAGCGTTCGAGGATGACGACGGCGATGGCGTCCCAGACTCGAAGGATATTTGCCAGAGCACGATTCCTGGCGTTGCGGTCGACGCAGATGGATGCATGACCAACCGTAGGCCCGCGCTCTAGCCTGCCTCAGGGCAAGTCTAATATCTGAAGCGCGAACACTTACGGGGGCGGCGTGACGACGCTGATCTCGCGAGCGCCACAGATTGTCGTTCCTTTTACGCACGCTTCGATCACAGCAGCGCCAGCCGTGGTGCCTGCTTCGTACTGCGCGACAGCCTTGCCCTCAGCGCTTGTCGTCGTCGCCGAAGGCAGGACTCGCTCATTCACGCTCTCGCCCGCTTTGGAGGTCAGGTTGAACTCAACTTGCGCATTGCCGACGGCCGCTCCAGAGGCATTCGATACCGATGCGGTTACGGTGCTGAATCGCGCAGAGCTTGGCGCCGCTGTCACAACCATCGGGTCCGCGTTCAACACCACGGATGCAGGGATCGTTGCGGGATTGCTTCCGGTATCGGTGCCATCGACGACCTTAATTTCACGCGTGTCACAGATCGAATTGTTGAGTACGCAGGCTTGAACGATGGCGGTTCCATTCATCGGACCAGCCTCAAACCTTGATGCGGCCGAACCGTTTTCATTCGTGATTCCGCCGGCAGGAACAACACGTTCGTTTGCGCTGTCGCTGATTTTTCGCAGGATGGAAAAACTGACATCGATCTCGGGAACCGGCTCGAGGCGCGCGTTTAAAGCACGTGCTGTTAGATTGCTGAAGCGTGCCGGATCCGGCGAAGCCTTCACCTCCAAGGTTTCCGCTTCGAGTTCTATCTGCGTTGGCGTGTCCACGAACTTGACCGTTACCTCGGCCGTGCGCGCGTCGGTGTCGCGGTCGGTGACCGTCACTTTCACGGATCCACTCCGGCTACTGGCGATTGCGAGGCTCGAATTAAACCCTCCGGTTCGATCGCGGGACGTCGCCATTTCAACGGTTTGTCCGGGCGACATTGCGCTTCCGTCCAACACAAGGAATCCGCCATCCGCAGACACTTTCACGGTGCCAGATACGCCTACCGCATTGGCGCCGTCCTTTCGAGTCCACTGAAACTGAAGTGGCACCGAATGCTCCACTCCGGTCTGACTGGAAGCGCCATGGGTTGGTGATGTGAACTGAAAAACGTCGGGAGAGACTGCCACGGATAACGAGGCGTCTGCGACACGTCCATCCACTTCAGCTCGGGCCGAGAGTTTGACGGTCGTTGCCGTCGCGATCGTGGCGGGAGGATGGAAAGCGAAGCTCAGTTGACCCATTGCATCCGTTTGCCCGCCATTGGTACCGGGGCGGTCGGGCGGCGCATCGACTGTGCCTTGTTCCGCTGTGATGCTGACCTGTGCGGTCTCGACAGCCTCGTTCTGCCCCTGCGTGAGGGTCGCGGTGAAGCCGCTGGTTGAGACGCCCGGTGCAGCGTTTGTTGGTCCGTTGAGAACCAGTTTGAGTTCCTTGGCGCCAATGTCGTCGTCGGACGACAGGGAGCATCCAGCCACCGTCAGACTCACGCATGCTGCGAATACCCCTGCGAACACGCTATCGATTGCGTGTACGAGGTTTCTGGAACGGCGAATACGACCCAGTCCTTGCACGGTACCCCCATCGTTCGACTTAAAAAAATTAGTCGATAATCGGCTGGCGGTTGTGCAGCTCTGCACTTTTCGCTCAGCCCTCAATCTCCCTGGCCTTCGATTGTCGGAGGGAGAGATTCCGCAGTCAATCTGTGGCATCGATGGGTGTGCTTCGGGTATCAGTTTCCGAAATGTAGCGGCGGCTCGCGGCTTCGGAACAACACTGAAATCATGACGCGTCTGAGCATCAATTGACGTTCTCGACGATCAATCGGCTACGGAAGATGATCCGTGGCCTTTTCCGATTGCCTTAGAGCTTGAACGGACGGACAGATCACTGGATCGAAGCTCACATCGCTTTTCCGATCCGCTTGGCGGCAGTGTTTCAGGGTTCAGCGTCCGAAGAAGCCGAGCATGTCGAACAGGCGCAGCTGGGGTTCGAAGATCCGCATGCTGTCGGCGCCGCAGTCCTGCAAGATCGCCTCGCTCAGGCTCAGGTTGCCATCGAGCAGGCCCAGTTCGGTGGCACGCCGTCCCGTCCAATAGGCACCACTGAAGAGTTCGTCACCCGCTTGTGCGGTATTGAAGCCCGGCCGGTCACTGCGCGCTTCGCGGACCATGCGAATGAACTCTTGATGCAGGTCGCTGAGCACTTCGCGTGCCTGGGCCTCGGCGGCGGCGGTGGGTTTGACCAGCGGATTGAAGGGGTCCTTGCGATCGCCGGCCGTTTAGGTGCGATCCTGGATGCCGTAGCGCTCGGCCAGGCCGCTGAGGTCGATGCCCTGCTGGATGACCCCGATGGAGCCCACGATGCCCGTGGTGGGGGCGTAGATGCGCTCGGCGGCGGTGGCGACCATGTAGCCGCCGCTGGCCATGTAGTCCTCCCCCACCGCGATGACCTTGCGGTCGTAGCGCTGTTTGAGGCGTTGGATCGTGTCGTGGATCAGCTGGCTCTGCGCCACCATGCCGCCGAGACTGTTGATGGCCAGGGCCACGCAACGGGCGCGATTGTCCGCGAAAGCACGGTCGAGAGATTCGCTGAGCAGGCGCTCGGACGCGAGCTTGCCGGTGGCAATGGTGCCGTCGATGCGGACCACGGCCGCGTAGTGCTTGGTGGCTGCCGGCGGGCCGCTTCGGTCGCCGAACAGCATCAAGGTGACATTGAGGGAGAAGTACCCGACGCCGAGCCCGAGCAGCACCCAGGTGCGCAGCGCGCGGGACTTGCGATCGCGCACCTGCAGGTCGAGGAAGGCGGCCGCCGCCGCGTACAGCTGATCGCGGCCGGGTTTGGATTCGGGCTGGCTCATGGGGTGTCCTGTCGGGAGGAATGAAAGCGGTTGGAAGCGGATTGCGGGCTCGGGGCATCGACCTGCGGATCGCCGAGGTGCTGCGCAAGCTGCTGGCGCAGCGTCGGCAGGTCGTAGCGGTTGCGGACCGGCAGGCGCAGCAGGGGCAAGCGGCCGTGTCGAAGGCCCGATCGACGAAGCGATCGCGTTGTCGCCGGTCGCGGCGCTGATGGCTACGGTCATCCAGCTCGACGGCACACAAGGCGATCAGGCTGTGCTTGTCGGCGATGACGAAGTCGACGTGTTTGGCGGCGATGCGATTGAGTGCGACGAGTTGCGCCTTGCGGGTGCCGCCTTTCTTCACGCCGAGCAGGTCCGCGATACGGACTTTGGGGCAAAGGGCGTAGCGGCCCTGGAGGGCGGCCTGCAGGGCGCGGTAGAGGCGCAGCTCGGCAGGGCTCATCAGTGCCCCGAGGCGAACATACGGAGTGGCGCCGAGTCCGAAGACCAGGCGGAGCAGGCCCGCCGCGATCAGGGTCAGAACGCCGATCCAGAGGATCGAAAACGACAAATCAGGCACTGCTTGCTCCCGCAAGGTGCCCGATCCCATCGCCCGCAGTGATCTTACCGGGAGTGGGGTCGCTTCAGAAGGCCGGATGGCTACCATTTATCGTCACACCGTGACGATAAATGGTGATGGCGAGTTTCGCATGCGAAACCGCGTGTCGGCGTCCGGGCGCTACGTCGTCGCATGGCGATCGAGCCGCTGAGGCGTCTCGATCCTCTGGGCTTCCCTCGCAGACGGACCGCATGCGCGGTGCCCGCTTACGGCCTCGCCTTCGGCCTTGCAGCCGGGGACCAGCCAAGAGGAATACCCGTTATCGCGGTAGTGGACCACACCGTTCTCGCGTTCAAGGCCTCGTGGCGCATGGCCACTCGCGAGTCGCCGTTGGCGAGTCTGGAGCGCTGCGCTTGCGGTGTGTGTGGGCGCGTTCACCGGGCAATTCCGCCCGATGACACGAGGCCCAACGCCATGAAAAAAGCTGCTCAGCGCATCCAAGCGCATCACGATCACGTCCAGTCCTTCGTCAAAGTGCTGAAACAACTTTCGTATCGTCACAGTCTGCATGGGGTGTTCTCAGATTTCTGCGAAATGTCCGCGATTTCGATCAGCAACGCGGTGGATCGTTCGCAGTTCGAGACGCGGGAGGCTCGCTATCTGGTGATCGTCAAAGGCTATACGCGCGACGAACTGGCGCTGTTCGCGCAGTTGCTGGGGATCGTCGTGGAGGCGCTGGAGGATGAGCTGCAGGATTTCTTGGGCAGCTGCTTCATGGCGCTGGAGCTGTCGAATCACTGGAAGGGGCAGTTCTTCACGCCCTATGTGGTGAGCAAGATGATGGCGATGATGACGGCGGACGTCAGCGAGGCCTCGATCATCCGACAAGGCGGCCTCGTGAAGCTCAACGAGCCGGCCTGCGGTGCAGGGGCGATGGTCATCGCGTACGCGGATGCGATGCGGGAGAAGGGGCAGAACTATCAGCAGCTGTTGCACGTGATGGCGCAGGATCTCGATCCGACGGCGGCACACATGTGCTACATCCAGCTGAGCCTGCTGCATGTGCCGGCCCTGGTGCTGATCGGCAACACGCTGGCCGATGAGGTTCGCGAACACTGGGTGACGCCGGCGCATGTGCTCGGCGGGTGGGACAAGCGCTTGCATCAGCGTCGCATGATCGACGCGCTGATGGAGCTGATCACCACGCCGCAGGCCGATGAGGAAGTCCAGGCCGATGCGTCGGAGATGGCGCCGAAAGCGGCCCCGCTCGATCAGGTGCGCGACGAGGTGGTGATGGCGCGCATCGAGGCGTCCGAGCAGATGACGCTGTTCTAAACGGGTGTGCACCGCAGTCGATCCTGGCTGCGGTGCATTTCGCTGTGGATTCTCTGGGTCGGGACGTCAGTCTGTCTTCTTTGATGCCAAGTCCCAGCCGATCATGAAGCTGAGCCAGGCTTCCCCTTCATGGGCATAGTCCCGATCGCCGCTCCAATCGACGCCGGCGACCAGGCCGATGTTCAAATCCCCCCAACTGGTGATTATTATGCCGCCGGCGATGGCGATCGCCGACTTGGTGTCTTTCGCGCCGTCGTCTTTATCGACCGACACCTGGGACAGTCCCGCCGAAATCAACGGGATGAAGGTCGGGCAAACGGTGGGTTTGCAGAGACGTTGGGGGCCGGGATAGGCATACCCCGCGTACGCGCCGACCGTGGCACTGCCGCCGAGGTCATTGCCTGTTGGCGCGCGTTGAAAATTGACCAGCAAAACGGGGTTTTGCTCGCTGAAAAATGACCAGGGTGTTCTTGACTAGCCTGCGGGGTTCAAAGCCCAGCAGGAAGACGAGGTGCACACCATGGCGATGTACGCGAAAGTGCGGCGAATGCGGTTACGGGACGGCCTGTCGATCAGCGAGATCGCACGTCGGACCAGCCTGACGAGAAACACCGTCAAGAAGTGGCTCAAAGAGCCGGTTCGCAGTGAAATGAAGTACGAGCGACCTGCCGGGCCGCGCAAGCTCGACGGTTACACCGAATGGCTGCGTAAAGCCTTGGAGACCGATGCGCGCCGGCCTCAAATCGACCGACGCACCGCGCTTCGGTTGCATGCCCAGCTACAAGAGCGAGGGTTTACCGGCAGCTACTGTCGCGTGACCGAGTTCATCCGGCGATGGAAAGCAGAGGCTGGCGCCGTCACGGCCCGCTCGGCCTATGTACCGCTGAGCTTTGATTGGGGCGAAGCGTTTCAATTCGACTGGAGCGAAGAAAGCCTGCTCATCGGCGGCAGCTGGCGCAGCAAGATCCAGCTGGCGCACATGAAACTCTGCGCCAGCCGCGCCTTCTGGCTGGTGGCCTACCCGAGCCAGGGACACGAGATGCTCTTCGATGCGCATACGCGCTGCCTGACGGGCTTGGGCGGCGTGGCTCGTCGCGGCATCTACGACAATATGAAAACGGCGGTGGATCGCGTGCCAGGCCGCGGCAAAGCGCGCATCGTCAATGCGCGGTTTTCGGCGATGACGGCGCACTATCTCTTCGATCCCGACTTCTGCAATGTCGCTTCCGGCTGGGAGAAGGGTCGCGTCGAAAAGAGTGTGCAGGACACGCGGCGTCGCATCTGGCAGTCGGCGGCCGAGCAGCGCTTCGCCAGCTTTGGCGAATTGAATGTCTGGCTGGTGACGCAGTGCGTCGAGGCGCGCAAAGCGCCGCATCCGGAATTTCCCGGCATGAGCATTCAGGAGGCTTGGGAGCACGAGCAGACGCAGCTGATGCCCGTGCCGACGCCTTTTGATGGCTACGTCGAATCGCCGGCACGCGTATCGAGCACCAGCCTGGTGTCGATCGCGCGCAATCGCTACTCCGTGCCGTGCGCACTCGCCGGACATCGTGTCAGCGTGCGGCTGTATCCAGAGCGCGTCGTGATCGTCGCCGATCAGCAGATCGTCGCGGAGCATGTCCGAGCCAGTGATCGTGATCGCGTGATCTACGATTGGCAGCACTACGTGCCGCTGATCGAGCGCAAGCCCGGCGCGCTACGAAACGGCGCGCCGTTTGCCGATTTGCCACCGCCACTGCAGCGACTCAGCCGCGCGCTGCTACGCCGGGACGGCGGCGATCGCGTGATGGCGCAAGTGCTATCGGCGGTGCCGGTTTTCGGGCTTGAAGCGGTGCTGGTCGCCGTCGATCTGGTGCTCGAATCCGGGCGCCCCAGCGCCGAGCACGTGCTCAATGTCCTGGCGCGATTGCGAGAAGGACCGGCACCTATGACTGTCGAAACGAGCTTGACGGTGACGACCGCGCCAATCGCCGACACGCAGCGCTACGACGCGCTACGTGAGGAGATCGACCATGAGTGATCTGATCGCGAGCCTGAAGACGCTGCGCCTGTACGGCATGGCGAGCTGCTACGCAGACTGGATCGAGCAAGGCAGCACCGGGGCGCTGACCAGTTACGAGTCGCTGCTGACCCATCTGGTGCAGGCAGAAAGTACGGATCGTGCGCTGCGCTCGATCCGATACCAGATGCACAGCGCGCGATTTCCGATACACCGCGACCTGACGGGATTCGATTTCGATCAATCGAAAGTCGATCGGCGCCAGATCACCAGCTTTGCCACGACGTCCTTCACCGAGAAAGCGGAAAACATCGTGCTGATCGGCGGAACCGGCACCGGCAAAACGCATCTGGCAACAGCGCTGGGCATCGAGGCCATCACGCATCACGGCAAGCGCGTGCGCTTCTACTCGACGGTGGAATTGGTGAATGCGCTGGAGCAGGAAAAGGCGGCTGGCAAAGCGGGCCGTCTTGCGCACCAGCTGGTGCACCTCGATCTGGTGATCCTCGACGAGCTGGGCTACCTGCCGTTTTCACAAGCCGGCGGCGCGCTGCTGTTTCTCCTGCTCTCAAAGCTTTACGAGCACACCAGCGTGATCATCACCACCAATCTGGTTTTCGGCGAGTGGAGCAACGTGTTTGTCGATCCCAAGCTCACGACCGCACTGCTCGATCGGCTCACGCATCACTGTCACATCGTCGAAACCGGCAACGAGTCCTATCGCTTCCACCACAGCAGCAGTACAGCCAAGGCACGCATCAAATCTCGCGAGCAGGCCAAGACACAAACCGAGGAGAAAATCGACGAACCGAGCTGACCACCGATACGATTAAACACCGCCGAGGGCTACCGCCCTCGGCCTTCTGCCCTGGTTATTTCTCGTCGAGCAGCGGTGGTTAGTTTTCAACGCGCGCCAACATGCTACACAGCCTGGATGTGGGGCCGTTTCGGGGGTTCGACGACTGGAAACATTCGACCTGAATCACCGTGTCGTTTTGATCTATGACCCCAATGGAAGCGGAAAAACTGGTTTCTGTGAAGCGCTCGAGCCATGGGTTACTGGGCTCGGCCGATGAGATTTGATTGCAGCATCGCTGGGCAGAATGATTTTGTCAGTAATACTCCGCAGCAATAGCTCATCGAGCTTGTTGATCAGGTGATCAACAAGCTCGATGAGGGCGGCGGAGTCACTGATTCCCCATGCAGTACGAAGCTTCTTGGCGAGACACTGGATTCCAGTGATCGTTAAGGGCGAAACAGGTACAGTCAGCGCAGGTTAGTCGTCACCAACTCGATCTGGTCATCCGCTACAGCAGTGCTGTAATCAATCAAAACTCGCGATGGCAGGCCATTGGTAGCGTTAAAGGTCACCTCCACCCGATCGGCGCCGCCTTCATATGCATCGCGCGTAATCTCAAACAGGTCATCGACCGTCGGAATGTCACGCAACTGGGCTTCGCTCAAATACTCGCCGGTGTCGGCTTTGAATGCCGAGTCGACTGCTGCATCATTCACCGTGACGACGAAGCGCCCGGCACCCGCAGAACTCGGTGAAACGACACACATACATTTGCGCTCGAGGTCGAACGCATAGTCGTCGGAGGATGACGAAGCCCATCGAGCCTGATTCTCATCCAGTACCTTGAGTTCGTTCTCCCAGTTCGGTGCGCTGTCATCGCTGCTATTGCTGCCGCAACCCGTAGCAAAAGCACTCAGGATAAGAGCTGCACTTAGGTTCGAGATTTTCATGGCGGTCATTTGTGGTTGCTTAAATTAAAACCAGTTGATCCCATCATGCTCTGAGGAGATTCGTAGGCTTCCCAAAGCATGAGCGACAAACAGGCTACGCGTTTCTGATCACGGCACTGCAAAGCTACCCGTAACTTGATAGAAGCCGAGATTGCCGTAGATCGGAAAACCGGGAGCTGGATCCGTGTCGCCGTCACTGGTGACTTCGAGAACGTAAGTTCCTGGGCCAAGGTTCACCGACAGTGACGTGGGACTGGCATCAGGAGTATCTGCTGATGCGACAAGTCCGACGGACGTGGTGTAGATTTTTAACACTGAGTTGATGTTGTATCCATCGGCGTACTTGGGATTCGGTCCGATGTTGAATGTCACCAAACCGCCCGAGGTGGTGAAACGGAAGTAGTCATCGTCCGTGGCATGCGAGAACTCGCCGTTCTGTAACACCTGGAAAGAGCTCCCAGACGTTGTCCCCGCGATCCAAGGAATGTTGCTGAGACCATGGGCGGGAAAGTTTTTCGGAAAGTCGTCGTTGACCTTGACCAGCCGGTTATAGAGCAGCGAGGTATCGTCTTGCGTATTGGTCGCTCCAGGATAAGAACCGTTGCTCCATTGGGTAACCGCTTGAGTGAACGAAGCGCCCATGATCGGCGCCCAGGATTGACCACCCGATCCATGCCCCCAGTAGTATTCGCTGCCTGTCACACCATCGTGCGACAGATTTGCCGTGTGGCCAACCTCATGTGAACCCGTCTCGCCTTCGGCTTGCCCGCTTGTCGATTTGTTAAAGACCCACGCGGGCTGAAGATGCCCGCCGTTGGTGTAACCGAAAGAATTTACTACGGCAACGCCGCCACAGTTCCCACCGCAAAGACCCATCGTGTTTTGCGTAAAGACAACGCGCATGCCCCACTTTGCATCCCAGCCTGTCCAGACAAGATCAGCCTCAGGCGGCTGTTCGGTCGTTACGTCGACGTCGAAAGAAGCGTAGTCGTTTGCTATCCGCTGCCAGGCGCTTTGAATGGCCGCGTGCTCATCGTTCGAAAACGAAGACGGACTGCCGTCTAAATCATAGGGTGGCGCAGTGAAGTTTGTACCGAGTTCATTGCTCCAAAACGAATTGCTGGAAGTGTGACCGTTGAAATCCAGATAGATGGTTTTGGCAGAGCCTTGGCGACTATGTAGCTTGAACGTTTGGGTTATCGGGAACTGGAGTGCCTTTGCTACGGCGCTCGATTTGGGAATGCTCGCAGAAGGGGCGGGCGTATCGGCATAAAAGAGATGCCCATTCTTTCCCAACCAAAGCGTTTTCTCGGTCCTCAGCAAAGCCTTAAGCTCATCCGGAGTGCGCGAGTATCGAGCGGCGATTACGGCAATTTTGTCGCCCATCATCCGAATGGCGTCGTCGCCGCGAGACGGTGCGGCAAAGAAGAACTCTTCGGTGTCTTCTTTTACAAACTGCAGAGAGGGATCGGTGCTTACTTCTTGAGCCAAAGCGGCAAGGCTGAAGAACAGCACAAGCGACCCACCTAATGAATGTTTAAAAACCCTCATGGTCATGCGGAACCCCCCGGAAGTCACGGCGAAATTGCAGAAAAACGATCTGAGCTCTAACGCTCTCAAAAGACAAGACTCTTCCAAACCCAAAAATTGAATTTCGGACCGAAATATGAGTACTTGTTCACAGCAGAGTTTGTGCGCTCAGAGCCGGCTGCGCAGCTAGATGAGTACAACATTCTCGGCCCCACACCGAGATTCTTGGATTCCTTTGTTCCACATTCCCTTGTAGCCGCGACTTGATTCTGGCCGGGTTACAAATTGTTGATCAAGTTAAATCTCGATGGGATTGAGTCGACGAGACCATTTGGCAAACTTCTGTCTAAGAACGATCACCGATCTCCGCGGGGTCTTCGGCGGCTTTGCAGCGCTGGGCCAGAAAACGCTTTCTGACGACCCGTTCTCCATTCATGTCTTCGCCTTCCGTGGCCGCCGTGGCTACATGCTCAAGCTACTGTGGTGGGACGGCGACGGTTTCTGCCTTCTGTCGAAGCCCTGGAGCGTACAGCTTCGTCTAGCCCAAGGGGGAATCGGGCCGCATGCATCTGCTGCGGCACAGCTGTCGACGCTGCTCGAGGGCATTGATTGGTGACTGCCAGAGCGCACCGCAAAACCCTCAAAAGCAGCCTGATTCCGCAGGCCTTTTTGCATTGAGAGGCCATGCTCATGCGCCCGAATCCGATCTGCCCGATACCGTCGAAGCATTACGTGCACTGCTGGTTTCGCGCGATGCCGAGCTATCGATGTTGCGCAGCGTGCTGCGCCATCGCGATGCCCAGATCGACAAGCTGCTGATCCAGCTGGCGCGCCTCAAGCGCATGCAATTCGGCGCCAAGAGCGAGAAGCTCGACCGTGAGATCGAGCAGCTCGAATTGTTGATCGAAGAACTGCAGACGCCCGATGTGGTGCCGATCGTTTCGCACGCGGCAGAAGCCAAACAGAAATCCGCTCGCAAGCCGCTGCCGGATCATCTGCCACGCGAATCCATGGTCTACGCCCGCATCCGCTTGCCCGGACTGCGGCGGCGTACGGAGGCCGATCGGAGAAGATGTCTCGGAGATGCTCGACTACGTGCCAGCGCACTGGAAAGTGATTCGGCACGTGCACCCCAAATGTGCGCGTGCTGCCTGCTCGCGCATCGTGCAGGCAGCGGCGCCATCGCGGCCGATAGCCCGTGGCTTGGCGGGCGCCGGCCTGCTTGCGCATGTACTGGTAAGCAAATACGGCGACTCCCTGCCGCTGTATCGGCAAAGCGAGATCTACGCCCGTGAGGGCGTGGAGATCGAGCGCTCGACACTGGCGGAATGGGTCAGCGGCAGTGCGGCGTTGCTCGCACCGCTGGTCGAGCGCATCGGCGCGCATGTGATGAGCGCTTCGAAGATTCATGCGGATCACACGCCGGTGCCCGTGCTGGCGCCTAGCACCGGCAAGACCAAGACGGGGCGCTTATGGACCTATGTGCGTGACGATCGCCCGGCCGCGAGCAAGACACCTCCGGCTGTGCTGTTTCGCTACACGCCTGATCGCAAGGGCGAGCGCCGAAGCAGCACCTGAGTCGCTTCGAAGGCACGCTACAAGCGGATGGCTATTCGGGCTTTCACCACCTCTATGGCAGCGGCAGGATCACCCTTTCATCTCGAATCCAACCTCGTCGTTCTTGAGTAGCTACAACGAAAAGGTACGGCAGCGCCGCAAGATCATACGTCCAGTTGGCGATGGCCCACGGCGAGCCGCCCCCTCATGGCGATTCGGATCAAAACACTTTTTGGAGACAACGGCCTGACGCTGAGCGGCGCTCCTGTTGCGATCGACGACGTCAAAGTCGTTAAGGCCATGACGCCCCCCATGTTACTCGCGGACATGGTGGCCAGCGCTCTGCACGCACCTAGCCGATATTCCGGAAGGCGAATCTTTGGTCGATCAGTCAGCTCTCCAAGGGTGGCCGCTGGCGGCGATTACCCGCTTTGAGCACAACTACCTTCGCTGAAAGAATCGAGAGGAACATCCAGCGCCATGCGCTGCTCTCTTGCGAGACGCGCAGTTGTGGACTTCAGCTACCGCTGGCTTCGCCGCATGTCACCTATGATGCACTTCGCCACTGGCCAGCAGCTCCTTCTTCTCAAGCATCGCTCTCCAAGCCGCTTTTGATGGGTAAGTACAACCCGAGTCATCGACACGCTGCTGGGCTACGGCAAGCAACTCGTGAATCGGAGCGAAAGCGTTGAGTACATCATCGTCTTCGGGGGGAGAGTAGTAACGGCCACCGGGGTTTACCTGGCCACCTCGCATAATGGCCTCTGCAAATGCATCGAGTGACAATGCATCCGAGCGAAGCATTGCAAAAACCGCTTGAGCTGCACCGGGAGCCGTGCGAGCCAATGTCCGCAGCACTCGGCCTGGAGCGGCCGGCACGGAACCGGGTTCGGTGATCGTCGATCGGTTTCAGCTCGGCAAGGTCCTGATTGGTGAGCGCAAGCGACCCGATGTGCGCGCGACCTGGAAGGGCAAACCGATCGTGTTTGAGATCCAGCTCAGCAACACGTTCATCAGCGAAGTGGTCAAACGTGACTACTTCTACAAGAGCGAGCAAACCTTCTTGATCTGGGTATTTCCGGAGCGCAAGCCCGATCGGGCGATGGTGCTGGATGAAGAGTTTCGCAACCGGCGCAATCTGTTTGTTCTCGACGCTGAAGCTCAGAACGCCAGCCGAGAAACCGGCCGCATGATGCTGCGGTGTCACTTCGTTCGTCCGGGGCTCGATGAAGCGAGGCGCGCGATCGTCGACGTGGAAGTAGATCAACTCGTCGCCCTAGACGATCTGCAGTATCCCATCGAGGGCTATCGGCCTTACTTCGTCGATGGCGACGTGCTCCGGGCTCCCCTTGAAAAGCGCTTGGCGGAATTGCGCGAGATCGACCGCCAGCGGGCCGAACTGGCCAGACAACAACGAGCCGCGGCGGCGGCTCGAAAAGCGACACCGCAGCCTCCCTCGTCGCGGCCGAGCCCTGACGTCGCATCCGGCCCGGCATCGACGCGTGCGCCTGTGGGTATCTGGCAGGTGCTCTACGCTGAACTGCAGCGTCTGGGCCGTCAGGATCCGATGGCGCATCAGAACACGACGCGGCTGGAGCGCGAGATTCCGTCCATCCCCGACGCCAGCGAGCGCAACCAGGCGGAGATCCTGCTGGAGTCGCCGTTTCGCAACGCCGTTTTCAAGTTGCTGAGCGTGCAGACCGGCATCCCGCACGGCACGAAGTACCCGTCCGTCTTTGAAATTCTGTCGAACGCGATGACCGAAGCGCCCGGCGAGCCGACGCGCTACAAGCCCACGATGCTGCTGATGATCGCGGCGTGGAGGGCGTACCAGCCGATCGCAGCGGGTGAGCACTATCGTCGTGTTTCGGAGCGCGCCGCTTTTCACTTGCGCGAAGCCGAACAACACCCCGAGCACTACACGGAGAATCCGGACTTTGTCGCGGTCGTGAAGCGACTGTTCCCGGCGATGGCCGCCGTGCGATGGTCTGGAGTGGGATGCCATGCAGCGCGGCAGCCCAGGCTTGGAATGGCGCGCCACCATCGATCGCGACAAAGCGGCGGTCGTGGGCGGCCGCTGTCGCGCAACGCATCCGAAAGTGGAGTGGCGGGACGTTTACCAGACGGCGTTGTCGGCGCGACGCGAACAGATTCCGGTTCCGCAGATGATCGAGTCCTGCGCCAAAGCCACCGGTGCGCGGCCTGGCGATATCAGCAATTTCTTGATCTCGACGACCTTGGCGATCAGGCGCTGAGCATCACGCTTCGAGGATCGGCCCTGACCGACGACGCGTCGTGCGAGGAATGCACCGTCGAATAGGGTTGGGGCGTCGCAAGGTTTGAGTGCTGCCGACGGCATGCTCTTGCGCTTACGACGATTCTTCTGGATTGACGTTGGGTACGAACTGCCCCGTACGAATTCGCGCCTGCACGCGAGCGGTATCCGCCATCACACGATCGACGAGTCGCTGTCGTTGCCGGTCCGTGTTCGGCAGCGGTTCGTGCGACAGTCGCACTTCGACCTGTGTTCCTTCTCTGCCCCGATGTGGACGCCGGTACGCGAAAATTTCTTGCTCGCGCTGTGCGGTGAGATCGGTGACGAAGACACGAGCTTGGTCGATTGCGCAAAACAGCGGGCGGATCGCTTCGAGGATTACAGCGCCTCGCGCGACGCCGATTCGAAGGCGGCGCATTCGGCGGCGAGCGTAATCGCCGATGGCATCCCCTTCGGAACGCGCCACGGGATCCAAACATTAATATCTTATAAATCATGGGGTAGTGAACTTTCTGAAGAAAGACGCGAGATCCCCCTTAACTTTTGGCCGGAATTTTCTGCTCTTAAGGGCCAAGGTCAGAAAAACTCAGGGGTAGTAGCAATGTCGGCGGTGATCACGGGCAATGGATTGGGTCTGTTCAACAGCTCACTGTCGCAATTAAACGGATTCGGGGGGCAAGGGAACGGTAAGGTTGGTTCGGGTGGCGATCGGGTTTACGTCAACGCCTCGACCGGCAACCTGGTGATCCAGAGCCAGGACGACTACCTGGCGGCGCTTGGCCTCAATGTGGCGATGGTGCGCACGTACAACAGCCTCGGGCTGGTTGATGGCGACAACGGCGACAACTGGCAGACCTCGCTCTACCGCCGGCTACTGAACTTGCCAGCAACGGGGCAGACGACGCCAATCACCCGCATTAACGGTGACGGCCATCAGGCGGTGTTCACCTATGACTCCGTTAAAGGCTACTGGATCAGCGCCGATGGTGCCGGTGCGCACGACACGCTTAGGCTCGTCGGTGGTCAGTGGATTTACGAAGAAGGCAGCACTGGCGTTAAGGAAACTTACGACGCCACCGGTCGCTTGCTCAATGAGAAAGACCGCGACGGAAACACACTCACCTACAGTTACACCGGCAGCCTGCTGACCCAAGTCTCTGACGCCACCGGCCAAATCACCTACCTCGACTACAGCGGCAACAATCTCACCCAGCTGAGGATCGTCAGCGACGGTGTCACCGCCGTGCGCGTGCGCTACAGTTACGACGGCAGCAACCGGCTGTCGACCGTCAAGGTCGACCTCGCCAACCCTAACGACGCCACCGCCGACGCCGCCGCCAGCACCTATACCACCACGTACACCTACGACGGCAGTAGCACGCGTGTAGCCCGTATCAGCCAGAGCGACGGCAGCCAGCTGCAGCTTACTTACATCCAGATTAGCGGCAGCTACCGCATCCAGACTGCTACGACCGTCACCGGGGGCAGCGTCAACGCCGTCCAGACGTTCGACTACGACTTAACCAACCGTCGCACACGAGTCACCGACAACGCCGGGCGGTTTGCCGATTACTTTTACGACACTCAGGATCGTCTTACCAAGGTCCAAACGCCCGAAGTCAGTGGCGTTCGCAGCTACACCCGCTACGAATATGACGCCGACGGTAACGTCAGCCTCGCCGCCAGTGGCCGCGTTGGCGGCGAGGCTGAGGAGCGCATCGTCAGCTACGCCTACACCAATGGCAACCTCCTAGAAAGCCGCGATTCGGGGGGCAATACCATCCGCTGGACCTACACCAGTGCCAACCAAGTCGAGACCCAGACCGTTTTTGCCACGCCTGATCTCGACGGCGCCGGCAGTGGACAGCCCGGTGGTGGCCGCACCACCCGTTACATCTACGACGCCGAGCAGCACCTGCGCTACGTCATCTCGCCGGAAGGACGGGTCACCCACAACGGCTACAACAGCAACGGCACCCGCAGCGCCAGCATCGTCTACACCAAGGATTACTACACCGGCGGCACCTACACCGAATCCGCGCTCAGCAGTTGGGTCACCGGCGGCACGGTCGATCGCAGCCAGTCCGAGAGGATCGACTACCTATACGATTTCCGCGGCCAACTGACCCAGGCCATTCGTTACGGCTCTATCAAGGCCAACGGTACCGGTAATGGCACCCCGCAGATCACCTACTACGTCTACGGCCGGGCTGGCGAACTGATCCAGACCATCAGCCCGCGTGGCGCCAGTGCCGCCGTTGCTGGCGATCCGCACGTCACCAGCTACATCTACGACGGCTTGGGCCGGGTCACTGCAAGCACCGACGCGAGCGGACAGGCCACAGTCGCCCTGTACAACGACGCCACGCGGACCGTCACCAGCACAGCACCCAACGGGCTGGTGACGACGCGGGTCTTCAATAAGGTCGGCGCGCTGATCAGCCAGAGCCAGTCCGCCAGCGGTACAACCCTGGCCAGCAGCCGCTACGTCTACGATGAGCGCGGACTGCTGCTGCTGGAGGAGGGTTACAACCAGAGCGGCAATCACACCACCGCTACCTATCGTTCCAACGTCTACAACGACCGCGGCCAGAAGGTTGGCGAGATCGATCCGGCAGGCAGTTTCACCGAATATGCCTATAACGAACACGGCCAGCTGATCCGTCGCAGCCGCTACGACGGTATTGTCCCGCAGAGTGCCTTCGTCGATTCCAGCGGCAATCCGATCGCGCTGACGCTGGACGACATTACTGCAAATGGTGGGCTTCTCGCGGGAGCCAGTGCTCGCACTGAATACTTCATCCACGACACAGCCGGCCGACTGAGCTTCACGGTAGCGGATAAGGATGCAAGCACGCGGACGGTGCAGCGGATCGAATACGACGGCACCGGTGCGTTGTTGCGCGAGATCGCCTTCCACCCGACGCGCAACACGACAGACTCGCTTGCCTACTCCAGCCTCAAGACCTGGGCCGACAGCAATGCCAGCAACAGCACCAACCGCAAGACTCGCTACTTCTACAGCAATGATGGCCTGCAAATCGGCCGGCTGAATGCCGAAGGCTACCTAACCGAGACGGTCTACGACGCCGCCGGGCGTATCAGCGGGACCGTGGGCTATGCCGGAATCACTCCCTCCACCCAACGCGAATCCGGAAGCTTCGGCACCCTCAAGGACGGTGCGGGCAGTCAGAGCGAAGACCAGAAGGCTTACTACTTCTACGACGCCCAGAGTCGGAAGATCGGCGAACTCGACGCCACCGGAGCTTTTACCTATTTCAATTACGACGCTGCCGGCAACTTAACGATCACACGCCGCTACGCGGCGACCCTGACCTACGATGCGACCAAGTCCGCGGCCGACTACGTCAACGCAGCCCAAGCCCTGATCACCAGCGACGTCAACACTCAGGGCCGGCGCACGGAATACGCTTACAACGAACTCAATCGGGTCACCAGCGAAACGCAGCGCATCATCCGAAACTCCAGCGGCGAATACACAACTGTCACCCGTACCAACTACGTCTATGACGCCCAAACGGGTCTTCTGATACGCAAGACCACTGCGGCCGATGCCAGCAGCGAAGCGCGCAGTCAGCAGTATTTCTACGATGCCCTCGGGCGCCAGGCCGCCGGTCTGGACGGCGAAGGCACCAAGGCCTGGGATGACGCCGCCAACCAGAGCGCCAAAGACGCCATCGTCACCAGCCGCGCCGTCAAGCACAGCTATGACTTTGGTGGGCGCCGCACCACGTCCACCGACGCCAACGGCAACATCACTTATTACTACTACGATCGCGCCAATCGTCTGCGCTACACCGTTCGCCAAGCCTATAGCTCAGGAGGGATCGTCTACGGAGAGGTAACGGAACACCGCTACAACGCTTTTAGCGAGATCGAAACAACGGTGACCTATGCCCAGCGCATCAGCACCGTCAACCTTGCAGGCGGTTTGATCGAACTCGACAGCGCCTTCGGCAGTCGCATCAACGCAGTCGCCAACAACAGCAACAACCGCCTGATCGGCACGACCTATACCCGTCAGGGACAGGCAGACGTCAGCACTGATGCAATGGGCTTCACCGTCGACCGCCGCTATAACAGCTTCGGCGAGGTTGACCAGATCATCCGCGACGTCGGTGCTACACCCAATGCCAGCAAACGTACTGACACCTATGTCTACGACAAGCTCGGCCGGCTTAAGACCACCACGCGCGGCTCAGGCGGCGTGCCGATCGGCGAGACTCGCAGCTACGATGCTTTCGGACGGATCACTGCGATCCAGGATGGCTTGACGCGTGTCTGGTCGACGACCTATGACACCGTTGGTCGTACCGTTCAGACCACTGACCCGAGCCCGTTTGCTGGCCAGACCACGCTGACTGGCTACGACGCCTTCGGCCGCATATTGAGCCGCACCGACAAGCTCGGCAAGACGACGCTGTTCGAGTACAACGACGTCGCTCGCACGCTCAAGACCACCACGCCCGAAGGCGTGGTCACAACGCAGACCTTCAACCGACATGGCGAGGTCGTGACCGTAAGCCTGCCCAACGGCAGTGCCACGGAAACGACCAGCTACGCCTACGATCGGGACGGCCGGCTCAAGACCACCACTGTCAGCAACACCAGCGGCAACATCATCACCAGCAGAGCCTATGACCAAGGCGGCCGGCTCACGACCGAGATTAATGGCCGTCTGATACAAACCGGGTACAGCTACGACGCATCGAATCGCGTGCTAACGCGCACCGTCGACCCGACTGGACTGAACATCGCCACGACTTACGCCTACGACGCTTTCGGCGGCATGATGACGGTCACCGATGCACGCGGCATCGTTACCGAGACCCTGTTCGATCAGAACGGTCGCAGCACAGCCGTCATCGTCGATACTGCGGGCCTCAAGCTGGCGACGGTCTACACCCACGATGCGCAGGACAATCGGCTGACCGTCAAGGAAGGCGTGCAAGCCTCCGGTAGCAGCGGCAGCTGGGACACCAGCGGCGTGGCGGCCAGGACCACGCAGTACATCTACGACCAACATGGAAGGCTGAGCCAGGAAATCGTCGATCCTGGCAGCGGCAAGCTCAACATCACTACCAAGTACTGGTACGACGCCAATAACAACCTAAGGGTCAAGCAGGATGCCAATCTCAAGTACTGGAAGTACACCTACGACGAACTCAACCGGCAGATCCACACCGTCAATCCATTGGGCGACGTCAGCAAGAATAGCTACGACGCCGCGGGCAGACTTACGTCCGTAACCCGATATTCCGGCAGGATCGCGGCCCCGACCAACAACACGAGCATCACGCCAAGCGCTGTAACGCCTACGGTGGATGCGGCCAAGGATCGCGTCACGACAACGGTCTACGACGATGATGGTCGGGCGATCTTTCAGGTCGATGCCGAACGATTCGTCGTCGCAACTGCTTATGACACGGCAGGCCGGGTCAAGGCCACCGTCGCCTATTCCACGGCGCTCTCCGATGGGACCGCCTTGACCCGCACAAACATTGTCGATGCCATTGCAGTCGCCGGCTTCGCTAAGCCGGAGTTCGACCGCGGTACCTTTTGCGAGTACGACCGCGCAGGTCGCCTTACCAAGCTGACGGACGCAGAAGGCATCGCTGAGCGCTACACGTATGACGGTGCCGGCAATCGCAAGACCCTCACCAACAAATTGGGACACGTATGGAACTACGTGTACGACGCAGCCAACCGGTTGGTCGAAGAGCGCGCGCCCTTAGAGCTGATGTATGCGTATTCCCAGTCGACGGGCACCGGCTTGAGTACGCTGAACGTTTACAAGACGACGAAGTTTGCTTACGACGCACTCGGCAACCTGAACTCGCGAATCGAAGGCTACAAGGCCAGTAACTCCGACACGGCAAGCTTCACGACCCGGCGAACCACTCAGTACCAGTACGACGCTCGAGGATTGCAGACCCGCGTCATCCACCCGACAGTCAGCAGCTACGACGGAACGACCGGGGCCACTACGACCAACGCCTCGCCGACCACTCAAACCTGGTACGACAATCTTGGCAATGCGATCGCCAGCAAGGATCTGCCTGGCAATTACAGTTACAAAAGCTACGACGCGGCGGGACGCCTGGTCTGGGAGATCGATGCGGAGCGCTATGTCACGAAGTACGCATACGACGGCCTTGGGAACGTCACTCAACTCCGTCGCTATAACGGCAAAGTCAGCCAAACAACCCTGGACTCGGGCGGTGAGTCGCTCGTCAGCAAGGAAGCCGAAATCACCTCGGCTACGGTCGATTCGCTGACCGAGCGCACCAAGGCACTCGAGGCTGTGGCCTGGGCCGTGTCCAATGCCGCCAGTCTAACGACCAGTGGCTCCCGTTTGATTCAGACCGCCTTCGACGCAGTAGGCCGAAAGGAGACAGTCACCGAGCCAGCCGTCTACTACTACATAACCGACGATGTTGGTGGAACACGCGGCGCAACCACGGCCAGCCCAAAAACCAAGTTCACCTACGATGCGCTTGGCAATGTTATCTCGGAAGCGAAGCTGACCAACCCGACGACCGATGCCTGGTTCACGACCTACTATGGCTACGATCGGAAGGGCAACCAGACCCATACGTTAGACGCCCTCAAGTACCAGACGATCCGCGCTTACAACGCTTTCGGCGAAATCACTTCGCAGACCGAGTACGCAGCGGCTGTCACCAGCACGATCAGCGGGCAACCCAATTTTGGATCGCTCACGCAACCCACCACGACTGTTGCAGCCAACGACGCCGTCGGGCACGACCGCAAGGTCGAATATGCATATGACCGACTGGGGCGACGCACCGCCGAAAAGCAGGTCAACACACGGTACTACGAGCAGGGCACGAGCGCCCCGATCGAGAAAACAACGGCGCTGACCAAGACCACCGTCTACGACGCGCTGGGCAACGTAACAGCCACGGTAGATGAAACTGGGGCCATCACGCGCATGAGCTACGACAAGCTTGGGCGCGTGATTGGTGTGCAGGCGCCTCAGCGGGAATCTAGTGCGGACAACTCACAGCTTTCGCTGCGATCCATCAACGCGCAGTACGCCGTGGACGGATCCAATCTGCTCGTTTCATGGGACTCGCTGCAGCGATGGGGGGGGGCCAAGGTCAAAGTGACCCTGACCTATGAGGCGGACTATCTGGAAATCGTTTCCATCCCTGAGCACGGGATCTCCTTCACGCTTCCCTCTCACGGCACTTTCACCAAGACGCTGGAGGTTTCTGCTGCCCAGGCGCTGTCCGGCATGACGCTTACGCTCGCCCATGGCGCCAGCAACGTCGTGGTCCAAAATCTGGACGTCGATTGGTATGCGACCGATGCGGCATCACCCGTACGAATCCACGATCTCGACAGCGCCGGCTACCAGCCCCGCATTGAAGTCGGGCCGATGCCTAGCGCCGTGTCTACCGTGACATTCCAGTACCGGACGAAGGGCTCGACGGGGGCTTACTCGAGCCTCACAACCACGCGTCTGACCAACAGCTCGTTCTGGACGGCCAATTTCGACGGTCTGGCTGCCGGTGAGTATGAATTCGTCCTCACGGCCAGGAACAGCAGCGGCGCGCTCGTCAACCTGACTTCCGTGGGCGGCACGTCGAGCGGCACCTTGAGCGGCAGCATCGTGGTCAACAGGCCCCCCGGAGAGCCAGCTTGGGTTCGGGCCGATGGTGGCTCGCAGTCGCTCACGCCGCTGACGACTTACCAATACGATCTGTTTGGCAATACTCTGGTGGAGCGTGTTTACGCGAAGAGCACGACGCTGCCGAGCACAACGATACTGCCGACTGCGGATGCCAACGACCGATTGACTTACTTCCGGTACGACAATCTCGGCCGGACGCTGGTCACCACCGATGCGCTCGCGAAAACCGAAACTCGCCAATATGACTTGGCAGGACGAGTGAGCCGAATCACACGCACCCAGACCGACAAAGTCGTCACCAACAGCTCGGGTGCGACTACCAGCACCCCATTGACCCAAAGCGAGATCTACAAGTACGACCGCATTGGCCGTCAGCTGGAAGTCGCTTATACCCGCAGTAGCGCCATCACGTCGGCGGCAACCGATCGGCTCACCGCAAGCTACAACGCATTCGGGGAACAGACACGGCGCGGTTACAACGGAACGGACTACGAGCGCTACGACTACGATGCCGGTGGACGCCTGTGGCAAACCAACAAGGACGGCGTGGTCAAGGTCTATGAATACGACCTGCTCGGGAACACGACAGCCGAGGCCGTGCTGCCGGGCGCAACGATCGGCTCAAGCACCAACGTCAACAGCTTTACGTGGATTGCGCAGAGCGCCATTGGCAGTCAGACCGGGGCGATTCGCACCGAGAGGGTCTACGACGCTCTCGGCCGCCTAATCAAGCAGCGCGATCCCGCGTGGACCCAGGCGCAAGTGAGTACCCGCGAGGCACCTGTTGCCTTGATGGCGATCTCGGGCGGAGTCAGTGTCAGCTACTCTTCCAATCCCTGGTACGAAGAGATCGATACGTATACGTTCCAAGAAATCAGCGCGAGTTGGCCATCGATCGGCGATCTCGGTGATTTCCCGGTCAAAATGACGGTGCAGTACACGATGTACGGGGGGACCGTTCAGACACGCTCGCAGTCGTATCTAACAGGCGCTGAAGCGGGCGCAACCATGCAATGGACGGAGTCCGGAGACAGGCAGATCGTTTCGGTTGGTACTGTATCGGTCTACGTTCAACGCAATGGCCAGTGGCAGCTTGTACGTCAGACTGGCGCAAACAGCAGCAAAGTGGCTGTGCTCATTCCGCAAAGCGGCGGTACGACACTCCTTGGGAACCAGATTTACTACAAGGCGCAGGGTGCCAGTACCTACAGTAGCCTGACGGTTGGGAGTCTGGGCACCGATTCCAGCGGCATTACGATTCCGTCAGGTCTCAATGGAACTTACGACTTTTACTATGACGTCGAGGAGACCCTACCCAGCGGCGGCACTCGCACGATCCGCTACTCTGGCCTCTGGCTAGTCAGCAGCGGCAAACTGACGTCGATTCTCGATCTGTCGGAAACAGTCTCACCGGCTCGCAACCAGACCTTCGATCGCTGGGGCAACGTCATCAGCGTCTCGGATGCCCGCGACGCGAGCAGGAAGACCTTATACCGCTACGACTTCCGAAATCAGGTCACGAGAGTTACGCAGCCCAGCGTGGACGTATGGTCGGCGACAGCAACGAGCACGATCTCGGCACCGGTCACGACGCAGTTCTATGACGGCCGCGGCAATCTGATCGCCGTCACCGACCCCAATAACAACCAGACGCGCTATTACTACGATGCGGCCGGGCAGAAGTCCGAAGAGCGTAAGCCCAACGGCACGCGCCAGACCTACGGCTACGACATCTTCGGCGATCTCGTGCGCGAGCGTGGTGGCAACGGCTCGGTCACGGAGCGGGTCTACGACAAACTCGGCCAGCTGTTGCAGGTGAAGACTGGCGTCGGGGAATACCCGGTCGGGCAGGAGCGCGTAGTCACCTACGAATATGACGAAGCTGGCAACCGCATCGCCGAGATCAAGGATCCGGGCGCCGGGCACCTGAACTTGCGCACGCAGTACCGTTACGACACGCGCGGGAATTTGGTAGAGACGCGCAGCCCGATGTCCGTCTACGACGGCACGCTCAAGACCACTTACACCTACAACGGACTCGGCCAGAAGACAGGTGAGACGACCGGCGGGCCGAGCTTTACTCACTTGGGCGGCCTGTCTCAGACCTGGCGCTACGACTACTTTGGAAACGCCTCCGGTCACACGGACGCATCCGGATCAAGCTTCACCTACACCTACGATACCTATGGCCGTCTGTGGGCACAGACGAGTTCCAGCGTTACACAAACCGTGGGGTCGGCGAGTCCTACCTACACCGTCAGCACCGGCGGTGCGTCGCTGCAATACATGTACTACGTCAACGGCGGCATCGCCTCAATCGGTGAATACAACAGCGCAGGCGCGCTCATTGCGAAGACGAGCTACCGTTACGATGCCGCCGGCAACCGCATTGCCGAGCGCTATGAAAGAGGCGGCGTGGTGGTGCGTACGACGGAGTTGGGCTACGACGCCCTGGGTCGCTTGGAGCGCGTGCGCGACCAGGGCAGCCGCGTGGTCTACGGCTACGATGCTGCTGGTAACCGCCAGCGCAACTATGCCGTCTATTCCCCCACGGAAGGGTCGGCCAACAGCGTGATTCAGGACTACTGGTATCTCTATGACACCAACAACCGCATCGTACTCGCCAGGGGTGTCAAGAGCGGATCGAGCATTGTCACCGGTAGCCAGAGCATCCAGGTCGGCTACGACAACGCCGGGCGCCGAGCTTGGGAAAAGAGCGCGGCCGAATCCACCTACGTGGTCTATACGTACAATCCCGAAGATCAGCTCATCACCACGGCGCGTGCGGTCGACAGCGCGGGCACTAGCGGCAACCCCTCTAGCATTCGCAGCTACGATCTCGCCGGCCGCCTGATCCAATATGAAGACTACGGCACCAGCGGCCTAGGCCAAGGCAAGCGCCGACGGTTGTTCTATAACGACAACGACCAGCTGATCACTCAGGTCTCCGAAAAGAAGAGCGGCAGCAGCTGGAGCTTGGAGAGCCAGGTCTACTATTCGGCGACCAACTATGGCACCGCACCCAACGTTACGACCTTGCGCGCCGACAAGGGCTACTACATGGCCGGCGGCGCGCCGAGCCAGTATCGCGTGATCGTCGAGAACGGCAGCAACGACTACACCAACACCTACGTTTACGACTACATCCGCTTGGGCGGCCGCTACGTTGAAGCGCGGCAAAGAGCCACGACCACCGCCCCCAGCTACGTCAGTGGTACGACTCGGACCGACTACAACGCCTACGGGCATGTGATCAAGGTCAGCAAAACTTCCAGCTCGATTGCGAGTCAGGAATTCATCGTCGACTTAGACGGACGCGTTCTTCGGCAGCGTACTTTCACCGAGCTGCAGAACCAGACCGCAAACGAGAGGCGTCACGACTACGTCTATGCCAACGGCAATCCGATAGGCGCTTACGGCAACGTGGTCGGCAGCGACGGCCAGTCCCAGTCGGGCTTCGACTACAACTACCAGCCAGTCTCCGATCAGTACCCCCCGGCTACTCCCGGCACGCATGTGGTGCAGGCTGGCGAGACGCTGCAGAGCATCGCTCTGACCTACTTCGGTGACGCGGGCCTGTGGTATCTGATCGCCGATGCCAATGGTTTGAACAGCAGTAGCGGACTGTCGCCCGGCCTTGCGCTGAGAATCCCGAACGAAGTCACCAGCTTCAGAAACGCCAACGACACCTTCCGACCGTACAACGCCGGCGAGATCATGGGCGACAACTCGCCTGAACCGGTGTTTGTGCCGCCGCCGCCGCCGAAGCAGAAGTGCGGTGGCTTCGCGCAGATTCTGGTCATTGCAGTGGCGGTGATTGTGACGGCGTATACGGCCGGAGCGGCGGCGCAATTTGCCGCAGGGGGCTGGAGCGCGATAGGTGCGGCCGGAACGGGGGGAATCGCGGGAACCTTCTCCGCCGGCGCAACCGCCCTGGCAGGTGGTGGTATCGCAGGCGCTGCGACCGGCTCATTCGCGGCCACGAGTGCAGCGGGAGTCCTGGCGGCCGGCGTAGGCGGCGCCTTGGGCAACATCGCCGGGCAGCTCGTGGCCAAGGGCACCGACCTGACGGACGGATTCTCATGGCGCCAAGTCGGCGTCGGCGCGCTGACGGCAGCGGCCACGACCGGGGTGGGCACTGGCGCAATGAGAGGGCAGGAATGGCTGAAAATCTCCGCCGTACGCGGAGCCATTTCAGCCGTCAGTAGTTACGGCGCCAACGTGATCATGGGCGAGGAGGCGCGCTTTTCCTGGGGCAGCATCGCTGCGGCTGCGGTCAGCGCACAGATTGGGCGCGTGGCTGGCATCGGTCTCGACAAACTCGGAGCCTCTGCGTTCACGAGCGCATTCGGACAGGGGCTGGCGGCGGGCTCGGCTTACGCGGGCATCGAGGGGAGGGGGAAGTTCAACTTCGTGTCCATCGCCATCGATAGCTTTGGCAATGCACTCGGCAACAGCATCGTCGGAGCATTCCACGCAAGCGATGCCGAGAAGCAAGTCCAAGCACAGGCAGACCGTCGAAGAGCCGAGCGACTCGCGGCTGGAGGATTGTCGGGCAACAGTGCTTTCGATCTTGCTGGCCGTGGCCCTTATAGCTTTGCTATGGATTCGACCAGCAGCGCGTTCTCTGAGGCGCTCAGCTCAGATGCAGGATTCCGAACTTATGGGATTCGCGATGAGGCCTTAGCACTTGCTGCGGCTGGCGCGCCGGTTGCAGTCGCCAGTTCTCTCCGAGGCGAGCCTCAGCTCGATTTCGGAGCTTTGGATAGAGAAATTGCCGGTTATGTGGCATCTGCAAACGAAGCGACGCGAATCGGTGTATTGGCGGATATCAAGCAGGGAGCGCGTGGCTTTCTTGATGATCTTTCGTTTGCAGCTCTCAGCAGTGACTCACCGGCTATTAGATTCGGTGGCGGCGTCGCGTATGTCGGAGGAAGTGTCCTCACTGAGTTGGTTCCTGAAACCGGATTAGAGCTTGTTCCAGAGTTGGGAACTGCTATCGGGACGCTCTCTAAACTGGCAAAAGGACTGCGGGGCGTTGAGCAAATCGGCCAAGTAAGTCGCGTCGCAGATGACCTTCCAATATCTGCGGTTGGGGATGCGTACATTGCACCGCCGATTGTTTCCGATATCTACTCTCCGGAATTCATTGGCCCTGTTAAATTTGAGTCCTTCTATCGCGGCGACTCGACGCTTAGGACTGACTTCCTTTCATCCAGGGCTGAGTTGGGAGGCGTTCCCGAAGCTCAGTCTATTTTGGCTGGCTTGGATGATAGCTCCTTTAGAATTAGAGCGATAAACCACTCATATAGCAGCGAGGGGTCGGTGTTTCTTTCCGTAACTAGGGACCCTCAAGTTGCCGAGTATTTTGCGAGAGGAGACGGAACTGGGCAGCTTGGATATGTAACGGAGTTCAGGGTTCCAAGCGGAAACGCGGCCACGGAGTTCGCAACGTACAATAGATACAGTGAGTTTAATCAATCGATAAATCCGGCGATTGGGCTGCGTGAGCAGGAATACCTTGCTCCAGTTCGAATCGATCCCCGATACATTTTGAACCGCCCCGGGTTTTGAGGAGGCTCCTTCGCTGGAGAATGGAGCCAAGATGAGGAAGTCACCGAAGTTTTCCCCCGAGATGCGCGAGCGCGCGGTGCGCATGGTTCAAGAGCACCGCAGCGAGCATCCGTCGCAATG